>Ga0156689_16_pt1 | contig 97664 bp, 93 predicted proteins | sample RifOxyC2_FD_112019 | JGI IMG/M metagenome (GOLD analysis project Ga0156689, IMG submission 112019) | Candidatus Falkowbacteria bacterium RIFOXYC2_FULL_36_12
AATATCGTATACTATTTTTAGTAGAAAGTCAAAGATAAATGAGTGACTGAATTTTGTTAATATATATAATATTATTTATTATTAATAAGTAAAAAATTATGAAGAAAAGTTTTAGATTTCTTGGACTTTTGTTCGTGGCTACAATGCTTCTTTGTCTGCCGATGGTGACTCTGGCTGCCGGTTCAGCAGATGAGAATGTTTTTGTACCAAAAGATCGCGTGGTCTCAACAAATTATTTCCAAGCTGGAAATTCAATTGATATTTCTGGTACCTTGGAAAAAGACGCTTATCTTGCTGGTCAAGTCATTACTGTTGATGGGGTGATAAAAGGTGATTTGTTCGGTGCGGGTAATGTCTTGCGAATCAATGGAACGGTTGAAGGTAGTGTTAGATTTGCCGGTCAGACTGTGATTATTAATGGTAAGGTTGGAAGAAATATAATGGTGTTGGGAAATACTTTGGTTATTTCTCCAGATGCGAATATTGGTTGGGATACAATGTTTGTTGGTAATTTACTTGAGATAAAGGGTGATGTGGCTGGCAGTGTTTTGATGGCTGGTTCAATGTTGAAACTTGATGGTAATGTTGCTGGTATGGTTAATACAGAAGTTGATAGCTTGACTTTGTCTGACTCGGCAAAAGTTGGTGGAAATGTTGAATACAAGAGTGCGAAAGATGCGGATATTTCTGAAAGTGCCGTAGTTGGTGGAGAAATAATTAAAAAAGATTATACAGCGGTAAATAAGAAAATAGTTGAAAATAATGTTGGCAAAGCCATGGTTGCTTATGCTACTGCTTGGTTAATGTTTTCACTTCTTAGTTTGTTTGTTATTGCTCTTGTAATGATTGGTTTGATGAGAAAATTGATGGAATATGGTTCTGATATGGCCTTAAAAGGTTTTTGGCGATTGTTTGGTATTGGATTTCTAATTTTAATTGTTACTCCGATTGGCGCTTTGTTACTGATGTTTACAGTGATTGGTATTCCTCTAGCTTTGATTGTATTAGCAATTTATTTCGTGGCTTTGTGCATTGCAAAAGTTATGTTTGCTTATATTTTGATGAAATTGTTGTTTAAGTGGTCCAAAGCCAAGAAAGAATGGCATCCAGTCTGGATGGTACTTGTTGGTTTGTTAATCTTTGTTTTGATTCGAATGATTCCAATTGTTGGTTGGGTATTTGGATTTATTGGTTTGTGTGTTGGTCTTGGATCAATTTTTGAAATGAAGAAAAAAGTATTGAAATCTTTGTAGGATTGATAGAAAACCTGGCTTTTCGGAGCCAGGTTTTTGTTTTCCGAAGGATGACGGTTTAAAACCGTCATGTACGGATGATGTACGGATGATGATGTACGGATGATGATATACGGATGATGATTTGCGGTAGAATTTATAGAATTAAATAAATATGATGATTTGTCAATTTTGAATTAATTGTATTTTTTAGCTATAATTTCAGTGTTGAATATAGATAATCAGGAATTTAATTTTTGAAACAAGTAATATGAATGTAATAAATGAAAAAATGTTCAAGGCTTATGATATTCGAGGTGTTTATGGCACAGAAATAGATGCTGATGTGGCTTGTCGCATTGGTCAAGCTTTTGCCGAGTTAATAAAAGGGGAAGTAAAAAAAGATAAAATTGAAATCGGTGTGGCTCATGATATGAGGCTGTCTTCGCCAGAACTTTATGAAAAAATAATTGAAGGAATAGTAGCTCAAGGTTTGAATGTGGTGAAGCTTGGTTTGCTTTCAACTCCAAGTTTTTATTTTGCGGTTGCTAAACATGGACTTGATGCTGGAATTCAGATTTCTGCCTCACATAATCCAGCTGAATTTAATGGGTTTAAGATGGTGAGACATAGTGCTATCCCAGTTAGTGGTGATTCAGGGATTATGGATATAAAAGATATGGTAATGGCCAATACTTTTGAAACAGCTGATTCAATCGGAGAAATTAGAGAATTGAATGGGTTGATTGAAGAACATGTGGAGTATGCCATGAAATATGTTGATATAAATAAATTAAAGCCATTTAAAGTTGTTGTTGATTCAGCCAATTCAATGGGTGGTCCATTGTTTGAGGCTTTGTTTAAGCATTTGCCTTGCGAATTAATTCATCTTAATGCTGAATTAGATGGAACATTTCCAGCGCATGAAGCTGATCCACTCAAGGATGAAAATAATAAACAGCTTCAAGAAAAAGTTTTAAGTGAGCAAGCTGATCTTGGTATTGCATTTGATGGCGATGCTGATAGAATATTTTTTGTGACTAATGAAGGAGTAACTGTTGAGCCGGCAATTATTCGAGGTATTTTATCAATGTTGTTTTTACGAAAAAATCCTGGAGCGAAAATATGTTATGATGTGCGTCCTGGTAAGATAACTTCAGATATGATTGAAGAAAATGGTGGTGTGCCGATAGTAACAAAAGTTGGGCATTCTTTAATAAAAGAAAAGGCTAGAGAAGTTGGGGCGGTTTTTGCTGGAGAATCCAGCGGACACTTTTTTGTCAAAACAGAGTTTGGGATTTTTGAAATGCCAATGATTTGCGCCATGATGTTGATGCAGGAGTTGTCAGAAAATGATAAAACATTTAGCGAATATGTAAAACCGCTTTATCGTTATAGTCATTCTGGTGAGATTAATTTTGAGGTTGAGGACAAGGATGCGGTGTTTGTTCGATTGAGACAAAAGTATGCAGAAAATTTGAAATATGATTTTGATGGTTTGAGTTTTGAGTGGCCAGATTGGTGGTTTAATGTTCGTCCGTCAAATACTGAAAACAAAGTCAGATTGAATTTGGAAGCGGTGAGTGATGAAATTATGGGACAAAAACTTGAAGAAGTAAAAAAGGTGATTGTTGGATAAATGTTGGGAATAGTGAAATATTGTAAATATATTGAAAAGAAGTTTGTTGATTTTGCACTACCTGCCTACCCTGCCTACCTTGCCTACAGGCAGGCAGGATTCAGGGTGACAAGTGGGAGATCCTGAAACAAGTTCAGGATGACGAGTGTAGGGTTCAGAGCTTGCCCTGAATTAATTTCAGGGGTGACGAGTGTAGGGTTCAGGATGACGAGTGCAGGGTTCAGGGTGACGAGTGTAGGGTAGTGGTGTGTGGTCCCGTCACTCTGAACTTGTTTCAGAGTCTCCTGAATTGACATTAGAGGAAGGAATGGAAAAATTAATTTGAATTTTGAAGAATTATACCCTGAAACAACCTGCCTTTCGGCAGACAGGATTCAGGATGACAAGTGGGAGATCCTGAAACGAGTTCAGGATGACGAGTGTACGGTTCAGGATGACGAGTGTAGGGTTCAGGGTGATAAGTGGGTGGGAAAGCTATTTAAGAAATGTGATTTGAGATATTGAATTAAGCTGATAATTAATTAATAAAATTTTATGAAAGGATACAAAGACAACATTGAGAAATTAACCACTGAAAATGAAAAATTTCGCCAAGTATTGTATACTGGTAAGAATATGCAACTGGTACTGATGGCCTTGAAACCAAATGAAGAAATCGGGGCAGAAGTCCATGATGAGCATGATCAGTTTTTTCGTTTTGAATCAGGTGTGGGAAAAGTCATGATTGATGACAATGAATATGAGGTAAAAGATGGTGATGCGGTTATTGTTCCGGCTGGAGCGAGGCATAATGTTGTTAATTCTTCAGATTCAGAGATTTTAAAGCTCTATACTTTGTATAGCCCGCCAGAGCATAGACGAGATGTGGTTCAGGCTACCAAGGAAGAGGCTTTAGCTGATGATGAACATTTTGATGGTCAATTGAGTGAGTAAGTTTGAAATAATTATAAACCCACTCTGGAGTAGATCTTTGGTGGGTTTTAATCTTTTTTATTATTTTAATTTTTAACTATATTAATTTAATTGAAATTACAATTGATAAATTGGTTTATGGTGGTCAAGGTTTGGGACGACTTGATAACAAGGTGTATTTTGTTTGGAATGCGTTGCCTGGCGAGACTGTAACCGTAGAGTTGATTAAAACCAAGAAAAATTTTTGTGAGGCAATTGCAAAAGAAATTTTGATTGGAAGTCCAGAAAGAATAGACCCGGTTGAAAAACATTTTTTGTCTTGCAGTCCATGGCAAATTATGGCGCCAGAAGTAGAAGATAAGTATAAAATTGAAATTGTCAGAGATGTTTTTCGTAAAAATGCTCATTTTGAATTGCCAAAAGATTTGAGTATTGTTTCAGATGTTAAAAATTTTCTACATTACCGCAATAAGATGGAATATAGTTTTTGTCTCCAAGATGAGAAATTATCTTTGGGGATTTTTAATCGCGATACTCATGAAGTTGTGGCGGTTGATGAGTGTTGTTTGGCCATGGATATTATAAACAAAAAGGCAATTGAAGTCTTGACCTTGCTACAAGAAAATAATGTTTTAGCTCAAGATTTGGATCACTTGGTCCTGCGATCTGATACAAATGTTGAGTGTAATGCAGATTTGTATGTTCAGCCAAAAATGCAGAAAGAATTGGTTGATAAAACAGTGCCTAAAAAAACATGGCTTCGGATTTTACTAAGTAAAAAAAATGTTGAAGTTGAAACAACAAAATCAGAGATTGAGTTGTCGGAAAAGATCAATGATGTAACTTTGTTTTACAATTCAGAAGTGTTTTTTCAGATTAATTTTCCAATATTTAAACAAGCTGTGGACTCAATCGCTTCATTCATTCCAGAAAAATCTGATGTAGTTGATTGTTTTTCTGGTGTGGGTGCAATTTCTTTGCCACTCTGGCGACAAATTAAAAAATTAACATTGATTGAAAATCAAAATCAAGCTTGTGAATTGGCCGAGAAAAATATTGAATTCAATAAGATTGATAATGCTGAAATAATAACAGATTCAGTTGAAAATCTGAAAAATATTGATTTAGAAAATAAAGTTCTAATTCTAGATCCTCCAAGGGCAGGATTGACTAAGTCCATGATTCAGAGTATTCTTACAGGTCAGCCAGCCAGGATTGTTTATTTGTCCTGTGATCAGGCGACTCAAGCACGAGATTTGGCTGATTTGTTTGGAAAATATGAGTTGGAGCATTTTGAATTGTTCAATTTTTTTTCTCGGACACCTCATGTTGAGTCTTTGGCTATTTTAACCCTAAAAAAATAAAGATAATATGGATTTGAAGAAATTGGAACGGATTTTAGCTGATCAGCCAGCCTTTAGAATTAAACAGGCGAGACATTTTATTTTTAATGAATTAGGTAATGATTGGTCCGAGGCAACAACACTGCCACCGCTGTTACGACAAAAATTAAATCAGGAGTTTCCTTTGAATATAGAATCTGAATTCCATAAATCAAAAGATGGGCAGTCAATCAAAGCATTGATAACATTGCATGATGGATTAAAAATTGAAACCGTATTGATGTCACATGCTGATCGTGAAAGTGTTTGCGTTTCTACGCAAGTTGGTTGCGCGCTGGCTTGTACTTTTTGTGCGACCGGACAAATGGGATTTAAAAGAAATTTACAAGTAGATGAAATTGTTTTGCAGGTTTTACTTTGGCAGAGAAGATTGAAAAAACAACAAAAAAAAGTGACTAATGTTATATTTATGGGAATGGGTGAGCCGTTGTTGAATTATGATAATCTGCTTGAAGCTATAAAAATAATGCGTTCTGAACAAGGTTTTGGTTTGGGTACACGAAGATTCTCAATTTCTACCATTGGAATTGTTGATAAAATATTGAAATTGGCTGATGATGAGCCAGAGATAAATTTAGCCTTATCATTGCATGTCTCAAAAGATGATATTAGAAAAATGCTTATTCCATTTCATGAAAATTATTCTTTGGCTGAATTACGGCAAACAATGTTGGAGTATTTGAAAAAGACTAAGCGGAAAATTATGATTGAATATATTATGATTGATGGAATTAATGATTCAATTCATGATGCAAGAAATCTGGCTAAATGGTTGAAAAATATGATTTGTGTGGTTAATCTGATTCCTTATAATCAAACAGGTGTGTATAAACCAACTCCAATGGCGCAGATAAAAGAATTTAAAAAAGTTTTGACTGAAAGAGGGGTTGAGGTGACCGAGAGATACAAGATGGGAGAAGATATTGCGGGTGCTTGTGGACAGTTGGCTGGACAAAATATTGAAAAAAATAAAAAATTGGCTTAAATTAGTTGTTTTTTTGGTAATGCTATTGACTTTTTGTAATATAAATGATATAATTGAATTTCAGTCTAAAGATTTTTTAACTCACCGCCGGCTAATATGCTGGCTTACCAAGGAGGGGTGACTTGAGCGAGTCGCACATCGAATTTCTGAAGCGGGTTCTGAAGCAGAGCGCGTCGGACACGGCGGCGCGCAAGAAGCTCGAGAAGGCGCGATCTGGGCGTCGGGAGCTGGCCGGGTTGGACATCGTGTCCTATTCGGTCAAGTTCCAGGGCCCGAAGAAGGAGGCGCGGATCATCCTGCGGGGTGAGACCACGCCGATGGTGGTCAGCGTCTGATCGCCGTCGAAAAGTAAAGAGTAGACAGATCGTAAACTATGACGATCTGAAGGTTCACTGCGGTGGGCCTTTTTTCGTTTAAATTTTGTTGAAAGAAAGGATTTATATAAAGTGATTGATTACGCTTTGCGTGTTACTTTTGTAACCAAAAGTAACCAAAAGTTTTGGGGGGCTCTAATAGCAAGCTATTGTTAACCTTTAGTTTCGTTGTTCACCGCGACGAGCCCCCCAAACCCCGTTGCTAATCACGATAGTGGTTATTTAGTTGAGTTGATTAACTGACTGAATGTAGATAGAATAGAAAAATCAATGCTTTGAAGATTCACTGCGGTGGGTCTTTTTTCGTTAATTTAAAATCCACCAGCGAATAGTGGTATATGCGCTTAAAAGCTAAGCAATTTAAAGTAGTGGTCATTAGTGTTATTTAAGTGTGAGTTGTTGTTTTGCTTATGCGAGTTTTTTTGAAATTAAGTGATTGTTTCGCTTTGCGAGCTACTTTTGACACCAAAAGTAGCCAAAAGTGCTGGGGGGATTCAATGCGAATTGCATTGGTTATCCTTAGTGCACTGATAACGCGCAGAATCCCCCCAGACCTGCCTTCATCAAGATTACGGCAGGCAAGCCCCGAGGCTTACGATGTTAGTGGGAGCTAGGATTAAATTTTGTTGAAATATTTGAAAGTTTAGATTATAGTTAGTTAATGAAATTGGTAGAAATTAATGGTTATAATAAAAAATATGATTGGGATTTTTGATTCTGGGCTTGGAGGTCTGACTGTGCTGAAGGAAATAAGAAAAGTTTTACCAACGAATGATTTGATGTATTTCGGGGACACAGCCCATGTGCCATATGGCAATCGATCGGATGAAGTGATTTTTCAGTTAACACAAAAGGCAGTTGAATTTTTATTTAGCCAAGGAGCAGAATATGTTGTGGTAGCTTGTAATACTGCTTCAGCCAGAGCATTGCCCAAATTATTGGATAAGTATAAAAATATTTCAGGTGTGATTGAGCCGGTAGTAAATTTTTTGATAAAAAAAGATTTTGATAAAATTGGGGTGATTGGTACGAGAGCAACAATCAATTCAAATGTTTACAAAAATAAAATTTTAGAAATAAAACCTGAAATTGAAGTTACGAGTGTAGCGACGCCACTTCTAGTGCCATTGGTTGAAGAAAATTGGATAGAAAAAGTTGAAACTGAAGCAATTTTACTCGATTATTTAAAAGTGCTAAGATTAAAGCAAGTTCAGGCTTTGATTTTGGGCTGTACCCACTATCCGATGTTACTGGTAAAGATCAGAAATATTATGGGGCAAAATTGTTTTGTTCCTAATCCAGCAGAAATAGTGGCGCAGGATTTAATTAATAATAAAAAAATTCAAGATTTATCATCTGGAAATGGAAATGTTCGTTACTCTGTAAGTGATTTGACGGATAATTTTCAGCAGATAGCGACTGAATTTCTTGATGAAAAAGTAATTCTTGAATTGGTAAAATTATAATTATGTTTATAACAATAATAATATTTATTTTAATTTTAGGCTTGTTGGTTTTTGTTCATGAGCTTGGGCACTATGTTAGCTCGAAAAAACTGGGTGTAAAGGCTGAAGAATTTGGCTTTGGTATTCCACCTAGAATTTTTGGGTGGAAAAAAATTAATGGTAAGAGAAAGTTTTTCTGGGGCAATAAAGATGTTGAAACCATAAAATCAGATGATACTATTTGGTCGCTAAACTGGTTGCCACTTGGTGGTTTTGTAAAAATCAAGGGTGAAGATGGAGCCAATAAAGCTGACAATGATAGTTTTGCCTCGCAGAAAGCTTGGAAAAGGGTGATTATATTAAGTGCTGGAGTCTTGATGAATTTTGTGCTGGCAGCAGTTTTGTTAGCAATAGCTTTTAACATTGGCGCACCTCAAGTGATTGAGTCCACATCCAATTCTGGTGGAATAATTGTTGGTGAGTCTAGGGTTCAGATTTTGCAGGTTGTGCCAGATTCTCCGGCTGACAAAATAGGACTCCAAGTCGGAGATGTTATTGTTAAAATTAATAATGAAAAAAGAGGTGTAAAAGAATTGGTCCAAAAATATATAGCAGAAAATAGAAATCAGGATTTGGAATTTGTAGTTGAGAGATTTGGTGAGGAACAAATTGTAACTATTCCAGCGCTTGAAACAGAAAGTTCGGATGATCGATTGATCGGCGTGGCTCTGATTGAATCGGCAATTGTAAAATATCCTTGGTATACCTCGATTTGGCTTGGAATAAAAGCTATGGTTATAATGACCGGTGCTATTATCAAAGCATTTGCCCTGATAATCAGAAATTTATTTATTGGTATGCCAGTCGGTGTGGAAGTTGCCGGTCCAGTTGGAATCGCGGTCTTGACTGGTCAGGCGGCGAAACTTGGCTTGGCTTATTTGCTACAATTTGCCGCTATATTGTCAATAAATTTGGGTATAATTAATTTTATGCCGTTTCCGGCGCTTGATGGTGGTAGAGTATTATTTATTCTGATTGAAAAAATTAGAAGAAAACCAATTAGCCAGAAAATTGAAAATGCGATTCATGCGGTTGGTTTTTTCTTGCTTATATTTGTAATATTGTTAGTGACTATAAAAGACCTCAAGTTGGGACAGCTGTTTGGAAGAATATTTGGTTGAAATATAATTTAAAGTCGAGATGATTTTAGTAAATTTGTAATAAATATATGCCGAGAAAAAAAGTTGCGAAAAAAGTAAATACAATAATCAAAACAAAAACAGAAAGAAAAGAATTTTACAAGGGTTCGGCGTTTATTGGTTTTGTTGCAATCGTATTGTTGATTTTAGTTTTCTTGGTTGTTGTTTATTCTAGTTTGCAAAAAGTTCAAAGCGATGTCTTCAATGTCAGAGAAGTTATTTCTGAACAACAGAAATTTAATTTGCAAGAAATCAAAGATCAGGTAAAACAGGAAGAACTTGAGAATAAAACATATTTATATCTAAATCGCAGGTTGGGGATAAAATTTGAAATACCTGCAGGTTATAATCAGGAAGAAGGTGTGATTGAAGATAATGGAATTTTGATGTTCGGTCCGATTCAGGATTTATCAGGCGTTAAATTGCCGAAATTTACCTTGCGGATTTTTGAAAAAACAAATTTGGAAGATTACAAGAAGAATTTTTATTTTGCTGATGAGACTTGTGGGAGTGCTAATAGTTATTGTTTGATGTTTGATTTTAATTATACTGATTTGTCAGAAAATAGAGTTGAAGCAGTTGATAAATTGCTCGAAGAAGAAGATGTAATTCAGTATCCAGCTTGGAAATATTCTATTGAGAATGAATGTTTGGTGCCAACCATTATTATTTATAATGAAAAAACAAATACTATGTATGAATTCCAAGAACATTGCAGTGAAGAGGGTTCTGTGAAATATCTTCAGCTACAAGAAATGTTAAAAAGTTTTTCTTTTATTGAATAAAGTGATATGATGTTGTTGTAATATTGAAATAAAGTTGAAAATATATTGTAATTTTATAAATATATGACTAGGAGGGTTGCAAAAAAAGCAATAAAAAATTCCAAATCAAGTAAAAAAGAATTATCAGCGGTGGAAAATTGTTCAGCTGAATCAAATTATTTTCATGGTTTAAGTTTGTTTTTGTTATTTTTGTTGTCAGTAATATTTTTCACTTTTAGTTTTCTGTTTGCTTCAATGTACAAAGAAACTAAGTTGATTCGGGTAAATTATGAAGATACTCACAATCGTTTGGTTGATGTCCTTGAGGGGAAAAATGGGGGGTCTGTTGACTCAAAGGCTTTGGCTGACCAAGTGGTTGAACAAAAGGAATCTGTAAATGTTGATAAGTGGCAGAGTTTTTCTAAATATGGTTTTAGGTTGAAGTTCCCAGAAACTTGGACATATAGGGATGATCCTTATCAAAAAAGAGTAGATTTTTATACTGATGGTGTTGTGAGAGGATTGGACAATAAAGATTCAGGTAATTTTTATATTAGGATTACGAATGGTTTCGAGGATAGTTTTCTGAATACTGATGATGTTATTCATAATGAAGCAATAGAAATTGCTAATCGTACTGGAAGAAAATATGAGCTGATTGGTCTTGGAGATTCAATAAATAAAACAGCTGTAGCTGTGCTCGGAGAAGTAGGATTTTATGAATTGGTATTCGGATATCCTGCTGGCTGTGTTGATTTGTGCCCAACCATACCTGAAGAAATCCAAGTTCAAATTGTTCAGAATTTTGAGATTATTAAATAGTTTTTAATTATAAAAAATGGTTCAAGCTCGTGATGTTGTGAATGATAAGGTTGTAAAGTTGATACTTGATTATATTGAAAAAGAATAATTTCGGGTTATTTGAAAATTAATTGGAAGATTTATTTGTTTGGTTTAATCTTTGAAATGATAAATCGGTCAATCGCAGGAAAGGCGGAGGAAATGAGAGTACTGCTTATTAGTCCTAATATCTTGGGTGTAAGAGGTGGTATTAATAGAATCCAGCCACCACTGGGGCTTGGTTATGTCGCAAGCTTTGCAAGGCAAGCTGGTCACGAGGTTTTTGTTCGTGATACTGCTTTGGAAGGTTATGGCAATCAAATTGAATTAGACAATGGATTGATAAGAATTGGCGAAACTGATGATCAGATAAGGGCTTTTATTAGAAAAATAAATCCTGATGTTGTAGGTATAACTGCCACCTTGTCCAATTTGGAAGTTGCTGCTTTGGAAGTTGCAAGACTGACCAAGGAGGTAAATCCGCAGATTGTGACTGTGCTTGGGGGGAACCATATTAGCTTTTCTGATAAAGATTATGATGTTGATTATGTGGTTAAAGGCGAAGGAGAGATTGCTTTTGTTAAATTGTTGGAAGAATTGGGAAAGGGGAATAACCCAAATAAAGTAATAGTCGGTATAGCTTTTGAAAATTTGAATCATCTGCCAAGTCCTGCGCGTGATTTAATGAATATGGAGGCCTATTTCAGAATTAATTTGTTTCATTCTAGTCGAAGTGATAAACGAATTTTGAATGTGATGACTAGCCGAGGTTGTCCTCATAGCTGTTCTTTTTGTACCAGTCCACAAATGTGGGGGCGACGAGTGCGATTTAGAGATGCTAGCAATGTAATGGCGGAAATTGTTGAGGCGATTGAGAAATATGGTATTGAGGAGGTTCAATTTGAGGATGATACTCTGACTGTTAATTATCAAAGGCTGATGGAATTGTGTGATTTATTACGGCCGCCACATAACATTCAGTGGTGTGTCCCCAATGGGATTAGAATAAATTGCCATAGTTCAAAGCAAGATCAAATGTTTAAGCGGATGAAAGAGTCAGGTTGTTATCAAGTTACGCTGGCTTGTGAAAGTGGTTGTCAGAGAGTACTGGATCAAATTTTAAATAAAAATTTAAAATTAGCTGAAATTAAACCAGCGATTAGAAAAGCTCATGATGCCGGTCTTCTAGTCCATACTTTTTGGCTGGTTGGCTCACCTGGTGAGACCAAGTCAGAAATGGAACAAACAATTGCATTTGCGCAAAGTTGTGGAGCAGATAGTTATTCGGTCAGCATTCTATGTCCATTGCCTGGAACTAGGGTCAATGATGAGGTTGAGCAGAAAAATCTATGGTGGACTGGCATTGATTTGAAACAGATGATTTACAGAAAATCTTTATTCAAAGTTGATGGATTTAGTTGTGCCGAGGATTTTGAAGCTTGGGCAGAGGAACAAAATAGAGTTCTTAATCAGGGGGATAAAATTGAAGTAAAGCAAACATAATTGAGAGTATAAATTAATTTAAAACTGTGTTATAAACCAGTTTTTTTGTTTGAAAAAAATAATTGTTCAGGATTTTGAAATTATTAAATAGATTAGATAAAAAGAACCGTCTTGAGCTAGTTGAAGGGTGATTTTTGTGGAAAAAGGGTTTAAACATGTCTTCCGATTGAGGTGTAAAAAACAGCTCTTTTTTGTTTTATTTGTTTATAAATTATGCTATAATTCTAATAGATTTATTTATAATTGATAACAAAATAACTACGCAATTTTTGCAGATTCGCAGTAAATTTGTTATTTGTTGAAAATTTATGCCAAAAAGAGTTGCTATCAATGGTTTTGGTCGCATTGGGAGGGCTGTGGCCAAGGTATTGTTGAGCAAAGGCTCAAAGTATCAAATTGTAGCTATTAATGATTTGGGAAATTGGGATAATTTAGCTTATCTTATGAAGTATGATTCTGCTTATGGCAGATATGATAAACCAGTAGAAATGGTTGGAAAAAACTTGAAAATTGGGAATAAATTAATTCCGGTTTTATCAGATCCAAACCCAGCCAAATTGCCTTGGAAGAGATTGAAAGTAGATGTTGTGCTTGAATGTACTGGTGCTTTTACCAAAAAAGAGGAAGCTGGTAAACATTTGAAAGCTGGGGCAAAGAGTGTTATTATTTCTGCTCCAAGTAATAGTGATGGGATTGTTACTGTAGTAAAAGGTGTAAATGAAAAGATGGCGAAAAATGCTGGTGTTGTGGCCAATGCATCTTGTACCACCAATTGTACCGGTCCGGTGATGGCAGTGCTCGAGAGTGTTTTTGGCGTTGAAAAAGCTTTGTTAACAACGATTCACGCTGTAACTGCTTCACAGAGAACTGTTGATTTGCCGACTGAAGATGATTATCGGCGAGGCAGGTCTGCGCTCAATAATCTGATCCCAACAACAACTGGTGCAGCCATTGCGACAACTTTAACCTTACCATCTTTGAAAGATAAGTTTGATGGAATTTCAATTCGCGTACCAATGATTACAGGTTCGCTAGTTGATATTACAGCTTTGTTGAGAAAAAATACTAGCGTCAAGGAAATTAATAATGCTTTTATTAAGTACTCTAAAATGCCAAGATTCAGAGGAATTCTTGAGGTGACTGAAGATGAGCTTGTTTCCAGTGATATTATTGGAACTGCAGCTTCAGCTATTGTTGATTTGAAATTTACCAAAGTAGTTGATGGCAATTTGGTGAAAATATTGGCTTGGTATGATAATGAATGGGGTTATTCAAATAGATTGGCAGAAATGGTTGATGAGGTTTAAGATAAAAGGATATTTTAAATTGTTATACTGAACTTTTATCAGAATATATTTGGTAAGGTGTGGGTTATGGATATTTAAATTGTTGATGAATATATTTGGCAAGGTGTGTGTTATGGATATTTAAATTGTTCATGAATATATTTGGTAAGGTGTGGGTTATGGAGATTTTAAATTGTCACCCTGAATTTATTTCAGGGTATAAAGGAAAATATGTATTATGTTTATATTTTGACAACAAAAAATAATGCGATGACATATATTGGTGTTACTAATTGTCTTGAGAAGAGAGTTTATAAACATAAAGAGAAAATTAATGAAGGTTATACAAGAAAGTATAATGTGAATAAGTTGGTTTATTATGAGGAATTTCAATATGTTGAAGATGCAATTAATCGAGAAAAGCAGTTGAAGAATTGGAGGAAGGAATGGAAAATTAATTTGATTAAAGAATTTAATCCGAGTTTTGAATAATTATACCCTGAAACAAGTTCAGGGTGACAAGTGAGTGAGAGGTGGTGATAAGTGTATGGTTGAATAATTATACCCTGAAATCCATCTTCGTTAAAACTTCGATGGACAAGCAAGTTCAGGGTGACAAGTGAGTGAGAGGTGGTGATAAGTGTATGGTTGAATAATTATACCCTGAAATCCATCTTCGTTAAAACTTCCGACTACGCTCTTTTGGGAGCTTCGACGGACAAGTCGATGGACAAGCAAGTTCAGGGTGACAAGTAAGAGGTGATTAATTATACCCTGAAATAAATTCAGGGTGACAAGTGAGTGAGAGGTGGTGATAAGTGTATGGTTGAATAATTATACCCTGAAACAAGTTCAGGGTGACAAGTTGGGAGATCCTGAAACAAGTTCAGGATGACGAGTGTAGGGTTCAGGGTGACAAGTAAGAGGTGATTAATTATACCCTGAAACAAGTTCAGGGTGACAAGTGAGTGAGAGGTGGTGATAAGTGTATGGTTGAATAATTATACCCTGAAATAAATTCAGGGTGACAAGACTATGTTGATGATTTATATAATTGCAATTTTACTGGGATTGGCGATTGGTAGTTTTTTAAATGTTGTGATATTTAGATTGCCAGAAGAAAAATCTTTGATAAAAATTAGAAGATCTGTTTGTCGTTTTTGTAATAAATTTTTGAAAATAGCTGAATTAATCCCAGTTGTAAGTTTTGTCGTTCAAAAAGGTAAATGTCTTGGTTGTAAGAAAAAGATTTCTTGGCAGTATCCGATAATTGAGATTATTACAGTTTTGTTTTTTGTGATTGAGGTTTGGTACAGATTGAACCCGACTTTGAATAATTTGGGTCATGATATGATTTTGATAGCCAGAGATTTGGTTTTTATCTGTACTTTGATAGTAATTTTCATGATAGATGTTAAACATTTACTTATTTTTGACAGAACTATCTACCCAGCTATGGTTATTGTATTTATTTTGAATTTTATAGCGTCGGGATTTGATAATAATATATTGTGGAGAATGATTTTAGCCGGTTGTATTGGGTATTTGTTTTTTGCTTTGCAATATTATGGGTCAAGAAAGAAATGGGTTGGTGGTGGAGATATGAAGTTAGCAGCTTTGATAGGTGTGGCACTTGGTGTTTCAGGAATATTGTTAACATTGTTTATTGCCTATGTAGGTGGAGCGATTATTGCTTTGTGTCTGGTTTGGATGAGGAAAAAGCAGATGAACAGTCAGTTGCCAATGGGGGCATTTTTAGCTCCAGCAGCCATTATAGTCTTATTTTTTGGTACGCAGATATTGGATTGGTATTGGGGGTTTTTGTGGTAGATTTGTTTTATGAAAAAGATTAAATTCAAAAAAAATGAATTGATAAATATTGTATTGTTGTCTGCCATGGGTTTGATTTTAGTTTTTTTTATAGTTTATAATGTAAATTCATTGCGTAGTTCGCAGTTAATTGTTTCGCAAATGAATATGGTAAAACAATTTTTTGTTGATGCTCGGGAAAAAGCAATTTGGGGTGAAAAGCTTGAGGGCGCAGGAGAGAGTCCGGCTGCTTATGGTGTTTATTATGATGTGGCGCGAAATGAATTGGTGATGTGTGCGGACTTGGCGGGAGACCTTGATTGTGAATCCAGTGAAGTGGTTGATAAACTTCAATTGCAAGAGAATTTTGAAATTTCTGATTTCAAAGTTGTGAATTTTCTTCGTTTTCATACGGTCAATGGTGCTTGTGTGGATTTGGATTGTCAACTTGATGGCGAAACCAGTGTGCTAACATTGGAGTCAAAACAAAATAATAATATAAAAAAACAATTGATTTTAAATCAAACTGATCTGGAGATTAAAATTCAGTAATTTATGACTTGGATATTATATACATTGGGTGCAATATTACTGTGGACAGTAGTCAATGTTTTGGATAAACATATTATTTCTGATGATTTGAAAGACCCCAAATTGGTAACAACTCTATTCGGGGTGCAAGTATATTTGTTGTATATAATTTTTGCTTTGATTAATGGTTCTATTTCGGCTGAATGGACTGTAATTGTTTGGTCAATGATATCTGGTTTAGTGTATTCAAGTGCAATTTATTATTATTACACGGTAATGCAAGATCAGGAGGTTACACGGTTTGTGCCTTTGTTTGCCCTAACTCCAGCTTTTATTGCAATTGTTGCCTATTTCATGTTTGGTGAAAAATTAGATTTGATACATTATGTTGCGATTTTTATTATTATGGTCGGAGCAGTTGTTCTAACTCATGAAAAAAAGAAAAAAACAAAAAATGGTTATATGGTTTTATTTCTAACGATGTTAACAGTATTATTGTTCAGCACTCATACAATGATTTTTGATTATACTTTGAATTTTGCTGGTGTAGGGCCGATATTGTTCTGGTTTGGAATCGGTGGTTTAATCCTGCCATTAATTCTTTATATTTTTCATCATCCCCACATAAAAGCAAAAGCTAAACAAGGTGTATCATTATTAATAGTGGTAATTACTTTGTCAGCAATTGGGATGATTTTTCTGATAAAAGCCTTGGCAATTGGATCGGTTGTGCTGATTACCGCTTTGATTGCGACTAAACCATTATTGGTTTTTTTACTAGCGACATTTTTGAGTTTTACTCATCCAAAATTTATTCGAGAGAAGCACAGTATGCCGGTTTTAATCCAAAAAGGAATTGGAATTGTATTAATTGTAATTGGTGGGGTGATGATTGTAATATAAATATATGAGAACTAAAGAATTTCTTGAAGTGTTTAAAACAGTTCAAAATCAAAAAATTGATAAAGAAAGGTGGAAACAAGAAAAATATGAAAAGCGTTGGCAGAATTTGTTTATGACCATTTTGTTTTGTGCTGTTGTCGGTTTACTTTTCTTTCTTGCATTGAATTTTAGGTCAGATTTTTCTTCTGCAATTTTGTGGTGGATTTGGATGGTTTTTAGTGGTTTGTTGATTGTTTTGGGAATAATAACTGTGTTGCATTATTTATACATTATTATTCGTGGAAGGTATTAAAAGAGGATAATCATTTTAATATGGATAAAAAAGAGGCGAAAAAAAGACTGGATAAATTGAAGGATCAGCTTCGCGAAACTGACTATGCTTATTATGTTCTTGATAAACCGATAATGAGTGATTCAGCTCGAGATGGACTGAAGAATGAAGTTGAGGATATTGAAAAAAAATTTCCTGAATTGATTACTTCTGATTCGCCGACACAGCGGATCGGCGGTGAAGTTTTGAAAGAATTTAAGAAAATTCGCCATGAGATAAAGAAATATTCTCTGGATGATGTTTTTGATTTTGAAGATGTGCGGGAATTTGATTTGCGGGTGAAAAGAATGTTGAAATTATCTCCAGATGAAAGTGTTGAATATACATGTGAACTAAAAATTGATGGACTTAATATGTCTTTTCATTATAAAAAAGGAATTTTTAATAGAGCAGTAACTCGTGGAGATGGGGTTTTTGGTGAAGATGTGACTTCAACCGTGAAGACAATAAAAAGTTTACCTTTACATTTGCGTCAGGATATTGATGTTGAATTTGGTGGTGAAGTTTATATGCCGAAGAAAAGTTTTGAGAGGTTGAATAAGGAAAATGAAAAATTGGGAAAGCAGGTTTTTGCTAATCCGAGAAACGCTGCAGCTGGAACTATTAGGCAACTTGATCCAAAAGTTGCCTCTGATCGAGACTTGGATGTTTTTTGTTGGTCAGTTTACAATGGAAAAAATATTGATACCCAGGAGAAAATGCTTCAATTTATGCAGGCATTAGGATTAAAAATTGATGAAAATTATAAAAAAGTTAAAAATATTGAAGAAGCTATCAAGTATTGTCATGATTGGGCGCCAAAAAGAGATAAATTGGCCTATGAAATTGATGGAGTAGCAATAAAAGTCAATAGAATTGATTGGCAAAATAAATTGGGGCGGGCAGCTAAATATGTTCGCTGGGCTTGTGCTTATAAATTTCCGGCTGAACAGACAACGACTAAAATAGAGGATATCCAATGGCAGGTCGGTCGAACTGGTGCATTAACACCTGTAGCTCATTTAACTGCGGTTAGTTTAGCCGGGTCAACAGTTAGTCGGGCGACGCTTCATAATATTGATGAACTCCAAAGAAAAGATGTTCGTATTGGCGATACGGTGATAATTCATAAGGCCGGTGATATTATTCCAGAAGTGATTGCCAGTTTGCCGAAATTGCGGACTGGAAAAGAACAAAAAGTTGTTTTGCCCAAGAAATGTCCGATCTGCAATTTTGCTATTGTGAAAAAAGAAGGTCAAGTGGCGCTTTATTGCAGTAATAAGAAATGTTTTGCCAAGGAAAAGGAAATGTTGGCACACTTTGTATCAAAAAAAGGTTTTAATATTGATGGTTTTGGAATAAAAATTGTTGAACAGCTGATGAATGAAGGTTTGATTAAAAATTTTGCGGATATATTTGAGTTGAAAAAAGGTGATTTGATATTGATTGAAAGATTTGGTGAAAAATCTGTTGATAATTTGCTTCAAGCTGTAGCTGAAAGTAAAATAGTTGCTTTGAATAAATTAATTTTTGCGCTTGGCATAAGATTTGTTGGTGAAGAAAATGCTTTTTTGTTGGCGCAGGAATTGAAAAGTCAATCGATCAAAGATTTTATTAACAAAATACAGAAGATGAAATTGGAAGATATAATAGAAATTGACGGAATTGGAGTTAAAGTCGGACAAAGCATTTTTGATTATTTTCATGATGAGGAAAAGATTAATTTGATATATCAATTGGAAAGATTGGGTGTGCAGTTGGAAAAAATTGAGTTGACGAAGGAAAAGTCAGGGGTTTTTGGTAAAATATTTGTATTGACGGGATCGTTGGAATCTATGAGCCGTGATGAGGCAAAGGAATTAATAAAAAAATATGGTGGCAAGGTGGCTGGTTCTGTCAGTGTAAAAACCAATTATGTGGTTGCTGGTTCTGATCCTGGTGTAAAATATGATAAAGCTAAAAAGTTGGGGGTTGAAATATTGAGTGAGGCAGAGTTTGAAAAACTAGTTAAGTAAAATTATGAAAATTGATAAAGAAAAACAAGAATTTAATTTTTTGGAAAAATTATTGGCTGGTCGTGGAATCAAGTTTGTGATTGAAATTGGTTGTGGCGATGGCAGAATCACGAAAATGCTTGATGAAATTTTGGGGGCAGATATTACAGCAATTGATGCTGATGAAGTTGCTTTGGAAAAAGCTAAGAAAAAATTACCAAAGGTTTATTTCAAAAAAAGTGGTTTTACTGATTTTTTCAGTGATGACAAGTTTGATTTGATGGTTTTTTCAATGTCAGCTCATCATTTGCCGAATTTTGAATTTCAGTATGTCAAGATTGTCAGATTTCTGAAAGAGGAGGGCTATGTTTTGTTTATTGAGCCAAATATAAAGAATCAGATATCAAAGTTGGTGTTAATTGAAGACCCTGAAGAAGAACTCCGGGTGGAAAATACAGCCAAAATAATAAAAAATTTGCCATGGAAAAAGGTTGTTGATCAAACTTTGAAACTAATTTGGCAATTTGAAAATTTAGCCCAGTTGAATAAGAAGTTATTTGAGGATCATGATCATGTTGATGAGATAAAAAAAATATTGAAATGTGAAACTGATAAAAAAGTTGAATTGACGGATGAAATTAATTATTCTCTATTTAAAATTTCTTGATTATGAAGTTTGTTGATGAATTTTTAATCCAATATATTGAAAATAAACAATTGACTCATAGTCCAGTTGTGGTCCAGAAATTGTTTGAACAGAAGATTGAACAATTTGAGCCAAATGAAAGAAAAACGGCAATTGAATATTTGCAACAGAAGATACAAGATTTAGAAACAGCAATGTATGGGTTACAAGAAATTAAAAAATTAAATAGTGAAGAAAAAGTTGATTGGCGTCAAGTGTTTCAAAAGTATGATTTGACCGAGGAGGATATTAGAGATGAATTGACTGGAGTACTGGAAGAATATTTAGAAAAGAAAGGATTTTCTGATTATGAACAGATATTAAATCTTTATCAACAAGTCCCTGAAACAATTAGAAATAATAATATTAGGCAGAAGATTTTAGAAAAGATTCTAGGTTTGCATTTGTCATATTCTTCTAGTCAGAGAAAAAATTTCTTGAGACAAATTTTGAAAAATTTTCCTGATGTTTTGGTCTTGTCTGCGTCGAAGGTTTGTAAGCTCGATTGGCACTCCGAAGAAAAATATGCTTTGTTTCAGCAGTTTATTGATAATGAGTCTGCTCGAGAGGCGTTGGCAGAATTTGAGCTTAGCGATTTTCTGGAATTACGCCGTAATAAGATATTGGATGAACTGTTTGCACTTTATTATGAATATAATCCAATAATGATTATTTGTCAGGCTGATGGTTTTACTGCTCAAATTGATAGTATTAGAGGTGAACCTTTTGATGAATTGTTGCAAAAGTTATTAGCAGACAAGCCATCTGATGTTTTGAAATTTTTATTGAAAGTTGATTTACCTGATGAACAAAAAGTAGAAATTTATAGTAGATTTATGACTGAAAATGATTGTGATTTGCTTCATAATACAGAATTATTAAAGTATTTAGGTAGTAGCCGAATAAAATATTATAAACAAATAACAGATTTGTTTCCTGATAAGGCAAAACAAATTTTAGTCACAGTTTTGCATGAGCAAGATTGTAAAACTATCCAGGAGTGTTGGGTGAAATTACAAAATTACTAAAAATTACAAACATTACAAAAATCAGTATGAATTTTAAATTCCCATACAAGAATTATAAACCCCAAGAGTTAATACGACGAGCAGGTTATGGCCAGATTTTTAATCGACATACAAATGAAACTAGCTATAAGAGAGCTCTGGGTTCAGCTTTTTATCCAAGGTTTCATGTTTATATCAAAGAATTTGAAAAATATTTTGAGATTAGTTTGCATCTGGATCAGAAACAAGCAAGCTATGAAGGTAGCAAAGCCCATTCTGGTGAGTATAATGGTGAACAAGTTGAAAATGAAGCCAGGCGGATTACCAAGGTAATTGCTGATATTTATGGCATTGAAGTTTGATTTTAATAATGCTAAAATTTAATCAATATGATTTCAAAAGATGAGATTGAACATTTGGCAAAATTAGCCAAATTGGAATTAACTGAACAAGAAAAAAACAAGTTTACTGGACAGCTTGATTCTATTTTGATGTATTTTAATCAGATTGATGAAGTTGATTTGGATGGAGTTGAGGTTTCTGACCATATTACTGGGTTGCAAAATGTTATGAGACCAGATGTGGTCAGTCAGGATATTGATCCTGATGATTTGCTTCGAGGAGTACCAGAGGTTGAGGAAAATCAAGTGAAAGTTAAGCCGGTGTTAAATAATCAGTAATTATGCTCAAAAAATATACAATAAAAGAAGTCCATGAAGGCTTGATGCAGGGTAGATTTACATGTGAAGACCTAACTTTGTTTTTTCTGCAGAGAATAAAAAACAGAAATAAGGAAATTAATGCTTTTATTTCTATTACTGAAAATTTAGCTTTGAGACAAGCAAAAAAAGTTGATGAAAAAATTGCAACTGGAGTGAAGATTGGATTGCTTGAGGGTGTTCCTTGCGCTATAAAAGATAATATTTTGGTAAAAGATGAGCTAGCAACGGCTGGGTCTAGAATTTTGGAAAACTATATTGCCAGTTATGATGCTACGGTTGTGGAGAAATTGAAACAAGCTGGTGCGGTTATTTTGGGAAAAACAAACATGGATGAATTTGCTATGGGTGGTTCAGGTGAGACTTCCAGTTTTGGACCGACAAAAAATCCAGTTGATTTGACTAAAGTTCCCGGAGGTTCATCGTCAGGTTCAGCTGCCGCGGTTAGAGATAATTTGTGTGTTTTTGCTCTTGGATCAGATACAGGTGGTTCAATTCGTCAGCCAGCCAGTTTTTGTGGTTTAGTTGGTTTGAAACCAACATATGGACGAGTTTCTCGATATGGACTGATGGCAATGGCTTCAAGCTTTGATCAGATTGGTCATATTACCAATTGTGCTGAAGATTCAGCGATTGTATTAAAGACAATTTCTGGATTGGATAAAAAAGATTCAACTTCGATTGATAGAGCAGATGATTATTTGACAGATATTAATAAACCTTTGGCAGGTCTGAAAGTTGGTTTACCGGCAGAATATTTTATCAAAGGCATGGATGAGGAAGTTGAGCGCATTGTTTTGCAGGCAGTAAATAAGCTTCGTGATCTTGGAGCAGAAGTAAAAGAAATTTCTTTGGCATATTCAAAGTATGCTTTATCAACATATTATATCCTGATGCCAGCGGAAGTTTCATCAAATTTGGCTAGATTTGATGGTGTCAGGTATGGATTTCGCGCTGACGGTGGTAATCTAGAAGAAATGTATTTGAAGACCAGAACTCATGGTTTCGGTGATGAAGTCAAGAGAAGAATTATGCTTGGTACCTATGTTTTATCTGCAGGTTATGCTGATCAATACTATAAACAGGCGCAGAAATTGAGAACAAAAATAAAAAAAGATTTTGAAGTTGCTTTTAAGGAGGTTGATATTATTGTTACCCCAACAACTCCTTCAGTTGCTTTTGATTTGGGAGAAAAATTTGATGACCCATTAACAATGTATTTAGCTGATATTTTTACTGTTTCTGTCAATGTTGCTGGTCTGCCAGCGATTTCATTGCCTGTAGGCTTGAAAGGAGATTTGCCTATTGGTATGCAGATAATTGGTAAGTATTTTGCTGAATCAGAAATTTTAAATGTATCAAATATACTTGAACAAAATTTGTAGTATGAAAACTTTTTTATTAATTTTATTGATGATTGTATTTGCTCCGGCAATGACTGGTCAGGTTTTGGCTCGAGAATTTATTTATGATGTTGGTCTGTCAGCGCAAGATATAACATTTTCTTTGCCAGTTGATCGAATGCCAGCTCATGATTTTGTCCGCATATACGCAAAAATTACTAATTATGGCAGTTCGGATATGATGGCATCGGTGGCGTTTTACAAAGGTGTTCAGCTTATAGGCAGATCACAAGAGATTTCAATCAGAGCAGATGGTCTGGCTGACGAGGTTTTTGTTGATTGGGAGGTGCCGACAGAGCCTTTTTCAATTACAGCAAAGATTCAAAATTCTCAACCCGGTGATCAAAATTTATTGAATAATGAAACCCAATCAATTTTAATTGTGCCTTTACCAGACAGGGATAAGGATGCTATTCCTGATACTGAAGATACTGATGATGACAATGATAATGTTTCTGATATTGATGAAATTGCTCAAGGTACAAATCCTAATAATCCAGATTCAGATGAAGATGGCGTGCTGGATGATGTGGATTATTATCCCCTTGATTCAGCTAAACAAGAACAAGAAGTTATTATTCAGCCAGTGCCAGAAGAAAAGCAACCAGTGGTTGAAGAATCTCGAACTAATAATGATTCAGCCAGTCAAAATGATTCAACAGGGCAAACAGAAAATGCACAGGATAATAATGAGCAAAATTCTTCTGACCAGGAAAGTGAAGTTGAAATTGTAGATGAAGCCCAAGATAACCAAACTCTGGATGAGTTACAAGCACAGATACTTGATGCTGATGGAATCTTGGAAAAGGTAAAAATAGTGGTTAGTCAAATTGCTTGGGGAGAGTATGAATTTTCTTTTGTGACAGATGAAGTTGATATAAATCCAGCTGATTTGAATCATGTTTGGGAGTTTGGGGATGGAGAAACTAGCAGTACTAGCGGAATTCATAAGTATAAGCAACCTGGAAGTTATTTTGTAAAAGTGAAAATTGATGGAGAATATGGCAACACAATAAAAGATGTTGTTGAGGTAAATGTGCCATTTTTCTCTATATACAATATTTATCTTTGGGGGGCTGGATTGTTAATACTGTTTGTTGCAATAGTATTAGTCATATTTATAAAAAAATAAAATATCCTGTTTCAACAGGGGTGATAAAATCGTGAGGGGATTGAAATTTTTCACAATTCTAATGTTAATTATTCTGCCCAGTCTGGCCCAGGCCCAGCCTGGTGATTTTGGTACAATGAGCCAAGTTGTAATACGCTACAATCAGATTGATTGGCAGACCTATGAATTTCTGGCTGATAGTAATGACAATGAAGAAATTTTTAGTTATATCTGGAGAGTTGATGGTAAGGATTTTTATTATTCTCCGAAAATTCAGTATCATTTCAGTCCAGGTGAACATGATGTGATGGTGACGGTCAGTGATCTGCATGGTAATAAAAAATATGATAATGTTCGTATAGATGCTAATTTCTGGTCTTTGCAAAATAATTATCTTCTGTGGTTTTTGTATGCCTTTGTGGTGCTGGTAATATTATATTATTGGATTTTGAAATTGATATATTTATTCAATGAGCGTCGGATCGGCAAAGAGACGCGGCAATTTTTTTCCTTTCTAGATTCGCATGGTTGGGTTGAGAGGGTGATTAATCATCATAGTGGAAAAATAAGAAAAACTTTAAAAAAGAAATAATTAAATAAAAAAAATTTATGTTTTTAATCAGATGGTTAATAAATGCATTAGCAATTTATGCGATTGCTGAATTATATTCAGGTTTGTCAATCACGAGTTTTTATACTGCTTTGTTAATAGTGATAATTTTTGGTCTGGTAAATGCAGTAATCGGTAATATATTGAAGTTGTTAACTTTGCCGATAAATATTTTAACTCTGGGAGTTGGTTGTTTGTTTATAAATGGATTGATGCTATGGTTAACCAGTTCTATTATTAAAGGTATGGAATTGTCTGGTTTTTGGGCAGCTTTTTTGGTGGCGCTCATTTATAGTATTATTACATTTTTTACTGGTTGGCTATTGAAGAGAGGGAAGGAGTATTAAGGTGGAGTTTGGATAATTGAAGATTAAAGATTGGAGAATTGAAGATCTGTGAAGTGGTGATTTATAAATTTATTAATGTTGTATGGCAATAAATTTTTATGAACTTGATGTCTGGAAGAATGCTTATGATTTATTGATGAAAATTTATGATGTTACTAAGGGTTACCCAAGGGAAGAAATTTATAGCTTGATTCAACAAACAAGAAGATCAGCAAATTCTGTTGTGGCCAATATTGCTGAGGCACATGGAAGGTATTATTATAAAGATAAAATTAGGGTTTTGTATATTGCTAGAGGAGAAGTGACGGAAATTCAAAGTCATCTTCGTGTAGCTTTGGGTGTAGGTTATATGGAAACTATGAGTTTTAATAGCATTGATTTGAAGTATCAAGAATTGTACAAAAATTTAAGTAATTATATAAGATATTTATTGACGCAAGTTAATAAATCCTAATATATTAAATTTTATTTAATTTTTAATCTTTAATCCTTGATCTTTGATTCTCAACATTTATTTATGCCTAGAATTTTACTTCACACCTGTTGTGCGCCATGTGGTGGCTATGTGATAAAAAAACTTCAATCTATGGGATATGAAGTTACGGTTTTTTATTATAATCCAAATGTTTTTCCCGAAGATGAATATAAATTACGATTGAATGAAGCAAAGAGATTTTGTGCCAAAGAAAAGGTGGATTTAATTGAGGGGGGATATAATTATAATGAATGGAAACAGAAAATTAAGGGTTTTGAAAATGAACCTGAAAAAGGTCATCGTTGTGAAATTTGCATTGGTCTTCGATTGCTTGAAACAGCTCAAGTAGCAATTGAAAACGAATTTGAGGCTTTTGCCACAACACTGACAATAAGTCCGCATAAATCAGCTGAAATGGTTAATAAAATTGGGCATGAAGCTACAACTTTGTATAATATAAAATTTGTTGATAATGTTTGGCGTAAGGAAGATGGGTTTAAAAAATCTTGTGATTTGGCTGAAAAAGAAAGTTTTCACCGACAGGATTATTGTGGCTGTGAGTTTTCAATTAGAGTATAATAGATTGAAAGATTATAGTTGATAGTTGTGCTATTGACACTTGGGATGTTTTTTGTTAATGTTTATAGTCCTTTGATTATTGAAGAATAATTTCCCTTAGAGCGCAAAAGGAGCAGAAGAATGACAGAACAAAAAAGAGTTTGTATTTTTTATAATACTTCGTTTACTCCAACAAAAAATGAAATACAGTCGGTGTTTGAACATTTTTTTGATATTATAAAAGTTTCTGATTATGAAATAGACTGTATTGAATGTTTAGATACTGTTCAAGTTCAGACCGCTGTTACTAGATGCAATGAATTTTACTATGATTTGATTTTTATGGATATTGCACCGAGGTCGCAGATTGTTGTGGCTATGGGTAAAATTTTTGGTCGACTGCGGAAAAGTCTTTATACTCGAATTGTGGTTCAATATTTTCATATGGCAATGGAGTTTTTGGTGGCTTGTCACCATATAACTTCGGAGCAGGCAGAGGCATTAGCCCAGTTGCCAAATTTGTTTGAAACAGTGGGAAACCAGACAAATACTAGAATCTTTGCTATCATCTTGGGAGTGCAACTTCCAAAGTGTTTGCAAAGTTTGTGAGAATCTGATTAATATGTCAGATTTTTTGTTTTATTAAAGGTTTGTGTTAAAATAAGCTCATGCGAATTGATTATAAACAAGCTCTAAATCTGGAACAGTACAAGGCGGTCGTTGAAGGCGATGGTGCTTGTTTGGTTTTGGCGGGAGCCGGTAGTGGCAAGACCAGAACTCTAGTTTACCGCGTAGCCTATCTAATGGAAAAAGGTATAGCTCCAGAAAATATCTTATTGGTAACCTTTACCAATAAAGCGGCCAAAGAAATGATTGAACGAGTTCAACATTTATTGGGGTTTAAACCAGATGGATTGAATGCGGGGACTTTCCATAGTATGGCCAATAAATTGCTCCGACAATATGCTCATAAAATCGGTTTTACTCGAGGATTCAGTATTCTGGATCAAGAAGATTCTGTCAGTCTGGTCAAGGATTGTATGAAAGATTTTAATTTGAATGTAAAAGGACAAAATTTTCCTAAAGCCAATGTGGTGCAGGCAATAATTTCTTTTTCTAGAAATTCCAATCAAGAAATAGCTGAAGTTGCCAGAATGAAATATGGTTATCCTGATTTTATTGCTGATACAATTGATAAATTGGCAATAAATTATAATGACAAGAAAAAAGCCAGTAATTCGATGGATTTTGATGATTTGTTATATTTTTGGTTATTATTGCTCCAAAAATTGCCCGAAGTTAGAGCTGAACTGGCTGAACAATTTCAGTATATACTGGTTGATGAGTATCAGGATACCAATTATCTGCAAGCTGCGATAATTTATAATTTAGCTTCAAAACATAATAATGTGTTAGTTGTCGGTGATGATTCTCAAAGTATTTATAGTTTTAGAGCAGCCGATGTTGGCAATATATTGAATTTCCCTAAAGATTTTCCAGGAGCAAAAATATTTAAGATTGAACACAATTATCGCAGTACTCCTCAAATATTGAATTTGGCTAATAAATCAATTGAACACAATCAAGATAAATTTGAAAAAAAATTACAAGCAATCAGAGAAGGAGGAACAATGCCGAATTTAATCCCAGCCAGAGATGTTTATCAGCAAGCACATCTTATCTGTAATAAGATAATTGAATATGATGATAAAGGTATTGATTATAATAATATTGCAATATTGTTTCGTTCAACTTTTCATTCAGCGGAATTGCAATTGGAATTAGCCAAGAGAAATATTCCTTTCATCGTTCGAGGTGGTTTACGATATTTTGAACAAGCGCATGTAAAGGATTTGGTATCATATTTGAAGATTTTAGGTAATTTCAAGGATGAACTTGCTTGGAAGCGAATTTTGAAAATGCATGATGGTATTGGTCAGGCAAGTGCTGAAAAAATTTGGCAGGAAATAAATAGTTATTCTAGTTTGGCGCAAATTATAAATCAGGGATTGGATTTGAGAAATTCGAGAGCTCAAAATAGTTGGGCGAAGATTATTGGTTTATTCACTTTCTTGTCGGCTATAGATTTTTCAAAAAAAGGTAGTATGGCTGAAGCAATTATTTATGTTCTTGAACATGGATATAGAGATTATTTGAAAACAACTTTTGACAATCATAAAGAGAGAATGGATGATGTCCAGCAGTTTATTGATTTTGTTATGACTTATGACAATCTGGACAATTTGTTGTCTGATGTCATGTTGTCAGAAAGTTTTGCCAATGATAGTGAACAAAGAGAGAAATCAATTGTTCTAACAACGATTCATCAGGCCAAAGGACTTGAATGGAAATATGTTATGATTTTGGGTTTGCGCGATGGTGATTTCCCTCATTATAAATCAATGGAGGATCAAAAACAGTTAGAAGAAGAACGACGATTGTTTTATGTAGCAGTTACTCGGGCCAAGGATCAATTATTTATGCTTTATCCAATCAGAAAAAATACTTTTCAATACGGCGAGATGACTGGTGGACCATCAATGTTTATTCGAGAGGTAGGCAATGATAAATATGTTACGACAAGATCAAATAATTTTGTTGATGAAGGTGGAGAGTGGGAGGATGATGTGGTGTGTTATGATTGAAGATTAAAGATTGAAGATTAAAGATTGAAGATTGAAGATTGAAGATTGAAGATTGAAGATTGAAGATTGAAGATTGAAGATTGAAGATTGAAGATTGAAGATTTTTATTAGAGGTGGGTTAGCTTATGGTTGAAAAGAGTATAGTTGAGAGTCGAAATGTTAGTGTGATTTTTTGGATAAAAAGATTCGAGTGTGTTAGCTCGAATTTTTTAGATATTGTCGATTTTATATTTTTTCTTACTAATTAGATGGCCTAAAATTGCTCCAAGTAAAATCAGTCCAAGAACAATTAGAATATTTAACAAAGTTTGAACCCCAGGATTTGTCGTATTTTTTTCTGAAATTTCAACCCGAGTCAAGCCAGGACCAAAGAAATTGATATAGGATTTATCCGAGAATGTCAGTTGCTGTAAAGAGCATTGATTGAATTGGCAGGATTTCAGACCCAAGATACTTGATTGAATTGTTTGACGAAATTTTTCTTGGAACATGTCTGATCCGGTCAACTGTTCAACAGTGAAATCTGAAGTAATGGTATCAAGGTTTTTTTGGAATTCAGCTGTTGTTACTGAATTAATATGACAGTTGTTTTCTGATGAAACGGAAATTGCCACGAGTAGAGTTTCTTTATCAGATGTTAGTGTGGCATATGAAACAATAGTGGTATTATCCTGTACCGGTGGTGATTCAGCTTTTAGTCTGATGCCTGAAAAAATGATAAAAATTACGATAATGAGTTGTAAGGATCTTTTCATTTGCCCCCCTCTCCTGGTGTTGACTGGGAAGGAAAATATTAACATACTAACTAATAAAAGTCAAGCTAAGATTGATTTTTTGATATTCTTGTTGATTAAAAAACAAGTGGTTATTTAGCACTTGTTAAAGTTGTTATCCTGTAAATTTTTATATAATTAATTATAATGCAAATTTCAAAATAAAAAATCTAAGTATATTAACTTAGATTCTATTAATTAAATTTATTCCAGTTGAAGTCTCAATGAGTTAGTCATGTTTTCAGGGATGATGAAAACTCTGGTATTGGAAATGTGATGTCCATCTGTTCCAACAGCTACACTGTCATCGATTGCACCTTGCAACATGTGAAAGAGTTGTTGTCTGATGATGTTGGGATTTCTTGCAAGTGCATCGCGGAGATTTAGAGCTTCATCTCGATCAGCTTCAGCTTTGGTTTTCATGATTTCATTTTGCAACTTGGCTTGTTTTAGCATTTCTCTAAGTTGGACAACTTGAGCTTTGGCAGTTTGGATATTGCTGATTACTGCAAGCAGACTATCTGGAGCTTTGTAATCAGGGATTGAGATGGCTTCAATGTTGATAACATCAAGGATAGAAATACTTTGCGTTGGATCATTCAAATCTGCTTCTGGATTGAATTCAAATTGACTTTCGCTGGTGATCTTAATTCTGGGGATGCGTACTTGGCTAAGTCTTTCTGTTAGACGGCGCTCAATTTCTTTGGCAACATTAGCCATGTTGAATGTCTTACTGTTAGATTCGTCAATCACATCACGGCTGACTTCATCAAAATATGGTAGAACATTTCGGTTGAAGATATCTTCCACTGATACTGTATCCAGTCTGAAGGCATTATTCCCAGCTGTCATAATAGTGAATTGATCTGCTGGCAGGTAATGCACAGCCGCATCAATTACGGTTTCAGGAATCATTCTCCATGAGCAATTGATGTTCAGAGGAAGATTGACTTTATCAGTCATTAAAACTTCAACGGCAACCTTTGTTTCCTGGTTAGCCAGATCAAAATCATAACAGTGAGTTGGACCATTGTCGAAATTGTGTTTGCCTGTGGTGTAGATTTTTGAAGAAATAGCTCCGCCTTCATTACTGGTGAAGAAAGCAAAGGGATAAATTACGCAGACTCTGTTGGTTTGTTGAGCAACTGTTTCATATCGGTCACAACCCACACAACCGAGATTGGAATAAAATCCAATAAAACAAATGGCAATAATGAGAAGGCTGATGCGCTTCATTATTGCACCTCCTCAACCTGTTCGAAATCAATGGTTGCGCTTCGTACAGGTTTGTCAGGATTTTTTTGATTGTCTTCATTGACTTTGAACCAGACAATATTTCCATGTTCATCAACGGTGATAATCATCGTCACATCAATGTCATCGTCGGTAATCAAACCTTCAATGATTTCTCGACCACGATATTGCATGACAGCATCGGTAAGCGCTCCGGCTTCAATCGCAGAGGCAACCATTGTTCCTTTTGATTTCTCAACTTGAATTTGGCCCCGTAGTTTAGCTGCTTCGCCTTCAATGGTTAGTGTTTCAGTGTTATAACTTTCTGTGACAGCCTTGGAAAAAGCTTGTAGCAGTGGGTCTGAAAATTGTACATTACCCGAAGAAACACCAATAAAGTAGAAGCAAGTATAGAATTCAGGATGGCTAGTCTTGAAGCGATCTTTGAAATTAGTAAGAATTTTGGCTGATACTTTTGCTCGGCTTTCAAAACTCAATGTTGCTCTAGCTGTTGCTTGATCAGCAATTTGAGCCGCGGTCCTGTCAATCATAGGTGTAATAGAATCATCATCAATATTGAGTCCGAGATCAAGACGACCAAGTTCTTCAAGACAAGCACTGCGGAAGTGTCGTTCAACCGCTTGCTGGTAATTCTTGAACTGGCTGTAGATTATCCAAGTTTTAGTCGGATTGAGCATGAAATTGATACCCATGGTGAAAGTGACGGTTTCATTTTTCATTTGTGGCATGACAACCGGGACGGTGGTTTGATAAAATCTGGGTGTATAGACCATGTGTTCATTGCTGGAATCAACAAAAGCTCCCGCAGTTTCATGGATGCCAATGGCAAAACTGTTTTCTAGTACTCCTCCACCTTCAGATCTGGCTCCTGCACCTTTGTGCAAAGCCATTGATTCACCAATGCCAACAATTTCATAATCAGAACAGTTCAGTCCGTTAAATGTAGTAGTAAAAGCAAGCATAATAAACAATGTTTTTCTCATGCAGGCTCCTCCCTTTCCTAGGAGTGGCTGGGTTCGCGGTTCAGTTTGTCTCTAAGTCTGGAAATGTCGTCAGCAGTTACACCTGTATTTCTAGCATCACTGATATGGGTACTTAGACCATTAACATCAAAGTTGATGGTTTTTGAATTTGAAATTCGATCAGTAGCTTGTTGACAGATATCTCGTGATTTTTCCATAATATCTACCAGATTTAGTGTGCTTTGCTGGTCAATAATGAGTGCGTCGGCTCGGTCAATTGCTTCTTTTAAGAAGTTTGACAAATCAATCAGCAGTTTTTTCTTGTCTACAATCATTCCAGACAGGGCAACAAATGATTCTTCAAATGATTTGATTGCTTCGCTAACTTGTTCATAACGAGTTTCTGCTGCAAGTGCTAGATCATGCTGACCTTGATCAACAAATCTTCTCATTTCGTCGAATTGTACATTTCGTTGGATTTTTAGTGCTTCTCGCTGTGATGATGCATCATTCATACTATCCATTTGCTTGTTGATTTCATCTACTAGTAGTTCAATCTGGGTGCAAAGTTTTGAGATGATTTTGCTTTGAGTTTTGTCAATTCTTTTATCAGTAGTTAACTCTCTGGCACGGAGGACTCGATCATGTACGGAAGTTGATTTTGATGCGCGATTAAAGCTCGCAATGCGCTTGGTATTATTTTGAAGTTTTTCTTGAGATCGTTTTCTTTTCATCATGACCATAAGACCAATAGCCGGGATAATAAGCAGAGCGATACCTGTGAGCCCGATAATCCATTGTACACTGGTTGAAGTTTTGCTTTCATTCATTGGTGATGGATTCATATCGTTCAATTCCTGTTGCGTATAAGTTTTTGGTCGTTCCAAAAGTTGCCTTTTCATTTTATCAATGTCCAGTTCAACTCGTGGCAAACCATATGGCAAGTTTGAAGTCTCTTTGAACGAGTATTTTTCTGCCCCATCGGCAGAAAATACTTGGAATTCAAAAGGTTTACTGCTGTTCATGAGATTGTCATTGAGTTCAACATAGCCAACATATAAAGCTGGCGAAGCAGTATGACGGAGCATCAATCTGAAATAGTATCTAGGTGTTGGCTGTGATGTTTCTTCAACATAAGCGGTAGAAATTTCAAAGTCGCTGTAAACTTGAGCAGGAATGATTGGTCTGACTTCTCGAACAAAATAAGGAATTCTTTTCATTTTAATATCATCAATTGGCATGGCTAACAATTTGTTTGGATTTTCAAAGAGTTCAGTTGGCAGATCAAATTCAACTTTGGTTAGTTCATATCCTGTTCGTGCTAAATACATGGTTCTATGTGGGACATCGGTTTGAATATAAAGGCTGGGGTTGAGCATGCCGGAAATGTCTGTTTGGCTAACATCCGAGGATTCAGTAAAATAAACATTTACATCTTTAATCGGTCGTGAGGTTTTGTCGTCAATAACCCGAGGTCCATAGAATTTCACCCTGACATCAGAATGTAATTCTGTTGCAGGTTGAGGAAAAATAGTAAAGTAATAGTCTTCGGTTGTAGGAATGGTTGCTGTAAGTGTTTCAAAGCAACTATTTCCTGGAACAAGAACGGTTAGAGGATTTCCGACTGAAGTATTGGGATAGTGTCTGCTGATTGTTTCGATTTGATAATTGGGATCAAAAGATGGCATTCGATTAACCACTCTACCTCGATAAATCCAACCAATATTTTCCACAAAGATAGCTGAAAATGAAGGACATAAATCATTGTTTGGGAGTTCAACTACGATTAGAGCTTGTGCAGGAAAGGCAATAAGACCTAGTAGACTAAAAACAATAAATTTTACCAAAGATTTATTCATGTTCTCCTCCGCTTCCCTTGAGTAGTCGGGTGTTGATCTCATCTCTTGACATTTGTGCGACCTTGGCCTTGAGATCTTCAGAGGCTTTGTTCGCAGCTTTGATTGCTTCAGCTTGTTTTTGCTGGGCGTCTTTGACAGCTGTTTTTACATCATCAATCATGGCCATGACTTCAGCAGTGGTTGCTTGGATTGTTTCAGCATCAAAAATAGGTTCTTTGGTGGCTTTGATAACCCTAACAGCATCTTGTCTGGCCATTTGCGCAATCATAAGCACGGCTGCTCGCAGGCCTTCTTTGGATGATTGCAGTGTGGCTGCAGCTGTTCTAACTTCATGTTGTCCAATCAAAGTGCTCAATTCAGTTTTTAGCAAAGTTTCAAGTTGAGGTCTGAAACAACCCATTGTGCCATAAAGTTCTTCTCGTTCAGCCAATTGAATTGCAATTATAGTTGCATTTGTTTCCATGCTGATTCTGAATCCTGCCAGATTGGAAACCTGCAGTTGTCTGACGGCAATGGCTTTGTTGATTTGTTTTTCAGTCTCTGGGTCAGGTGTTTGGGATGCTTTGTATTGATTTAGATATTCAATTTGTTCATCAAGGACATCAATAGCTTTTTGAATATTATGTGCTAATTCAATATCATTCCGAGCTAGTTGTGTGAATTCATCAATGTTTGTATGAAGTTGTTTTCTGGCTACATAATATTTTGCCAACTCATTTTCAATTGCAGTTTTTAGTGATTGTCTTAGTACAATTTGTCGCTGTAGCTGTTTGCCAGCATTGGCGAAAATTCTACTTAGAAATCCTGGTTTGTTTGAGTTCTTTTTAAGTGTGGCTAGGTTTTTATTGAGGTTTCCTAGTAGCCTTTCAGCGGATTGCAGATCGCCGACTTTAATCGCTGATAAAAGTTGATCAGCTGAATTATTGACATCATCATATAGTGGTTCCAGTTGGTCTGACAGTGCTACCGCATCGATTTTCAACAAGACGGGTAGAGATAGGTCTGTTTTTAGAGTAAGAGAATTACTTGGCATGATGGTCTTTCCTTTCTCTGGGGGTTTTCTTTTTCAATGGACTAGATGAACCCACTGTTTTGTGGATTCAGAATAGCTAAAATTAGCATAAATATTAATAAAAGTCAATTTTGTAAACAGTTGCTGTTTTGGTGAAAATGGGGTATAATATTTTTGTCTAAAATAAGTGAAAATCATTATGTTAACCAAAAATAAAAAATTAGCTTTAATCTTGTTGGCTGTGCCAATAGTTTCTGTTTTGTTTTCTTTGGCTGTGGTAGAAGCAATGTCACTATTGGTGGATTATCAGATAAATCTGCAAATTGCTAATGATGTCAGTGCTGGAATTACAACCGGTCAATATGATCAAACGGATTTGATGAGGGCAATGATGTTTATTGGTTTTGTAATGTATGTATTTGGATGGATAAGTTCAATTGTTTTATTGTTTTGTTTATTGCCACTAGCAATTTATTTTTTGATAAAAAATGATAATGAGTTGGAGATAAATAAATTAAAATCAGAAAAAGAGTTCCAGGATTTGAAAAATAATGAAATAAAATATTTGACTGGTTGGTCTTGGTCGGCATTTGTAAATCCATTGGTGTTTGCACTTGGGAATGGATTGTATTGGTGGGCGCTAGGCTCAATTATCCCGTTTTGGAATGTTTATGTTTGGTTGACGCTAGCTCTGGCAGGTAAACAGCTAGCTTGGAAAGAGGGCTTTATAAAATTTGAGGCATTTAAAATTAAACAATATAAACTGCTTGTGGTTGGTTTGATAGTTGTCAGTGGAATTGTTTTATTGATTGGTAAATAAATTAGAAATAAAGTATTTTACTTTTCGTTATTCAGTCAATAATTTTTTCATTAATATTTAAATAATAAAAAGTAATATGTAAAAAATGTCTGGAGTTTTCCAGATTTTTTTAATTTCTTGGATTATAGAGTTGTATTGGTATTTTGATTAATTTTGCTAATGATTATTATTGAGTTATAATAATTATATTAAAATCTATTTTATGTCATTAACTAGAAGTTTGGAAGGTGCGCGTATAGCTTATAAAAAAAGAGATGTTGAAGCGAGTATAAAGGCTCATCAGGGAGGTGATGATCACGAGCATCATCAAGTCGAAGGTCGGTATATAAAAAGTTTTGTTTATGGCGGGCTTGATGGTTTGATTACTACCTTTGCGATTGTGGCTGGTGTGGCTGGAGCATCTTTATCTGTAGGGGTAATTATGATTTTAGGTTTGGCAAATTTAATAGCTGATGGTATTTCAATGGCTGTCGGGGATTTTTTGAGTTCAAAAGCAGAAAGCGAGTATAAACAAACAGAACGAAAAAGAGAGGCGTGGGAAGTTGATAATCACCCAGAGGGGGAAAAATTGGAATTAATAGAGCTGTATCAGGAAAAAGGTATTTCCCAGAAAGATGCCAAGACAATTGTAAATGTTATTTCAAAGTATCGTGAAGCTTGGCTTGATATTATGATGCTTCAAGAATTAAAAATAGTTGATGATGAAAAGTCAGCGACAAAGAATGCTTTGGTTACTTTTTTTTCATTTTTACTTTTTGGGTCTATTCCGGTTTTAATTTATGTTTTTTCCAAGTACTTACCGTTTATTGCCGATAATACATTTTTGTCAGCTGCTATTTTTACTAGCATAACATTGTTTTTTCTTGGCTCTTTGAAAGTGAGGATGACTGGTAAAAATTGGTTCATGTCTGGTCTAGAAATGTTGTTTGTTGGTGGTTTGGCAGCGGGAGCAGCTTTTATGATAGGTTATTTATTGTCAGGATTAAAATAAAATAATTATTAATTTGATATTTATGAAAAAAATCAAAGTTGAACATCACACAATGACAGCTTTTTCATGGTTTGCTGGTTGGTTGTTCTCGATTGGTTTTCTGCACTTAACATTTTGGAAAGGTGTTTTGGCAATTATAATTTGGCCATATTATATTGGTCAGTTTATAAGTACATTAATATCTGGTGCATAATTTTTAATGATTAATTAATATTTTATGGAGGACTTGTATCGATGCACTACCTGCATGAGAGAGTCAGGTGAACCCGGCTCATGTTGCGGTGGTGAAATGGAAAAGGTTTGTAGTTGCGGATCAGGTGAAATTTATAAAGATTGCTGTGGTAGATAATAAAAAAGAGGCCCGTAAGGGCTCTTTTTAATTGGTGTAAATTTTTAATAAAAATTGCTTTTGTGGTATAATATATACATTAAAAATAAAAAATATTGTATGAATATTTTGGGGATGACATTGCAAACGATTGGTGAAGTAATCATCGCTCTAATGGTGATGTTGGTTCATCATCGGATGAAGGTGGAGAAAAAAATTGACATTCAAGTTTCTAGAATTATGAAAAGCGAACAAATTATAGGTTTGATTGCGATCGCTTTTATGTTGGCTGGGTTTATTTTGCAGGTAGTTTATGAAGTATAGCTTGGTTTTTATTTTAGCAATTAGAAATAATGGTGTAAGAGATAAAATGATGATAAATTTATGTTAAAAAGGAAGATTTTTGTTACAAGAGAAATTCCAGATAGTGGTTTAAAATTATTGAAACAAAAAGGTTATGAAGTAAAAATCAGCCTATTTAATCGTGCGATAAAAAAGCGTGAATTAATAAAAGAATTGAAAAAGGGATATGATGGTCTTTTGTGTTTATTAACAGATAAAATTGATATTAAAGTATTGGAGGCAGGAATGCCGAGATTGAAGGTAATTGCAAATTATGCGGTTGGTTTTGATAATGTTGATGTAAAGTCTGCAAATATGAAAAAAATCTTGGTTTGTAATACTCCGGCTGATGTAGTGAATGAATCTGTCGCTGAACATGTTATTGCTTTAATGTTTGCTTTGGCAAAAAGAGTGGTGGAGTCTGACAATTTTACTCGTGATGGCAGGTATAAAGGTTGGCAACCAGATTTGTTTATTGGTCAAAACTTGATGAATAAGACTCTGGGTATAATTGGTCTCGGTAGAATTGGCAAGGCAACGGCTCGTAGAGCTGTTGGAATGGATATGAAAGTGGTGTATGCTGATTTAAATCAAAATAAGTCTTTTGAACAGCAATATAAAGCAAAATATTGTAGCCAAAATGAGTTATTGAAAGTTTCAGATTTTGTTTCTCTGAATGTTCCTTTGCTGGCTTCAACCAGACATTTGATTTCAACATCACAATTGAAAAAAATGAAAAAAACAGCTTTCCTAATAAATACTTCAAGAGGTTCGGTTGTTGATGAACTGGCATTATTAAAAGCTTTGATTAAGGGGGATATTGCCGGCGCTGGTTTGGATGTTTTTGAATGCGAACCTTTGATAGATTGTAATCCTCGAGATCATTATGAACTTCGTAAAATGAATAATGTGATTATGACTCCTCATACAGCTTCTGCAACGATTGAAGCCAGAGAGGCCATGTCGATCGTGGCGGCAAATAATATTATAGCAGGGCTTTCAGGTAGGAGGCCAGTGAATTTGATTAAACTGAAATAAATTTAATGATTTTAATTTCAGCACATTGAACATGTCGAAAAATTTTAAACACTTCGATAAGCCTGACTACAAGTAGACAAGTTTGGTGTGATAAAAGCGTTTGAAAAGCTGTTGTTGAACAGTTTTTTGTTTTCGAAAAATATTATTTTATGGTATAATAATTGCATAGAAAAATAAATATTATGGTGCAGAAAAGTATTACAATGAAAGCGGTAAATTTTATCGTGAAAGATTTACTTTTAGATTTTTTGTATTGGCCGATTTGGTGGTATACCCGAGGGGTAGTAAAAGCTTTTAATATGATGACTGATACTATTGTTCAGGGCAATGATGAGCTAGCTATTGGTATTTGGATGAAAAATATTTTCACTCCAATGTTTGGCGATGCAACTTGGCAGGGGAGATTGGTTAGTTTTTTCATGAGAGTTGTTCAGATTGTCGGTCGAATTATAGCCTTTTTGTTTTGGGTTTTATTTGCTTTTATTGTTTTTATTGTTTGGTTTTTGATTCCGATTTTTGTAATTTATGAATTTGTATTTAATCTTGGTTTGATTTAGTTTATGGCAGAAGAAAAAAAAGATAATAATGAAGAAAAGTCAGAATTGAACTATCTGGTTTGTGATTCGTGCAATGGAAAAGGTTTTCTGCAGAATGAAAAGTGTCCTAAATGTGGTGGTATGGCAATTGCTGCTCCGTTTTATGGTCGGTTTTTGTATTGGGGTAAAAAAATAGATAATTTAAATATTGTTGTTGATAGAGCTATCGTTACCATTAACAAAGCAATAAATATTATTTTGGCGGTGATTGGGGTTTTTGGTTTATTTTTCTTGATCTATGTAGCTTATATCAATAATTTTAACGAAATATTAACAATAAAATATTGGAATTCGCCATCATATGATAAATCGATTTTTTGGTTTACGATTTTGACTGATTTATATTTATATTATCGAATTTCAATGCAATCTGGTCCAAGTAAGCAGGTAGTCAGAAAAATATTTTTAAAGCAACCAGAATTACCAGAATTTGTTGATTGGTCATTTGTTCGTAGGCAATCCAGAAGCAAGTTGGTGGATATTTCTCTGGCTTTTGACAAAGAGTCAATTGAATTGATTGAAACAGCTTGGCAATTGGCTAGAGCTTTGAAACACGCTGAACTCAAGAGAATACACTTGTTTGCAATGCTTCCGAGTTTTAATGATGGAGCTGTGATATGGGGTCGGCTTGGCATAGATCCAGAGGTTTTCAAGGAAAAAATGGGTAGGGCGTTCCGTAAATATTCTGATGAAAAAGCCAATCATACTGACATAAGTCATGAAATTTATAAAATTTTAATGAAAGCTTATTTTGAAGCTTATAATGGTGGTCGGAAAAAAGTTAGTATAACTGAAATCATGTTTGCTTTGGTTGATGTTGATTTGCTTGAAGCGTCAGAAAAGCATGATGACTATATTGAGAAAATATTAATTGATTTTGAAATTGATTACCAAAAAGTGATAAATGTTATTGAATGGATTAGACTTCAACGACAATTGCGTGAAGGGTTGCAGAGATTTTCAGCCAAAGCACGATATAAACCAAAATCTGGCATGGACAGAGCGATGACTGCGATTGCGACTCCACTGCTCAATCAATTTAGTATTGATTTGACTTTGCAGGCCAGAAATGGACAGCTTTTTCCCTGTATTGGTCGAGAAAAAGAATTTGAGCAGATTTTTAGAATTATTGAAGGTAGCCGTGATGGAATATTGTTAACAGGTTTTTCTGGAGTTGGACGAACAACCATATTAAATGGTTTAGCCCAGAGAATGGCGGAAGAAACTGTACCTGATGTGATAAAAGATAAAAGGTTGGTTAGTATCAGTGTGGCTCATTTGATTAGTGGTGCAGCTCCAGCTGAAGCAGAAGAAAGATTATTAATGGTGGCGGATGAAGTGGTAAAATCAAAGAATATTATTTTAGTGATTGAAGATTTGCATAATTTAGTTGGTGCTGGCGCTGGCAGTGGTGGAACAAGTTTGGATTTGGGCGAAGTTTTTGCTGAAATGGTAAGAAAGCATTATTTTTATGCATTGGCAACAACTGATCCTGAAAATTTTACAGACCGGATTGAAAGGGGAAGTTTGGGGGAGGTATTTCAGCGAGTACAGGTCAATGAACTGGAGTTTAATGATGCGATCCAGGTAATTGAAGCTAAAAGTGGACCGATTGAGTACAAGAATAATGTTTTCTTTTCTTATGCTTCAATTGAAGCTTCAGTTGAGTTGTCAGCAAAATATATTCATGACAAATATTTACCAGAAAAAGCTCTTGATATATTGGAAGAAGTTGCTGTCAAAGTTAGAAAAGATAGAGGCGCAAGAGCTGTGGTTTCTCGTGAAGATGTGGCTGAAACGATTTCATCAAGTACAGGAATTAAAGTAACAAAAGTGTCTGAAGATGAAAGTCAAAAATTATTAAATCTAGAAGATGAGCTTCACAAAAGAGTGATTGGTCAGGAAGAAGCGGTAAAAATGGTTTCTGCCAGCTTACGAAGATCAAGAGCAGAACTTCGTGATGAAAAACGACCGATTGTAAATTTATTGTTCCTTGGTCCAACTGGAGTGGGAAAAACCGAGTTGGCAAAAGCTGTGGCTGAATCATATTTTGGTCAGGAAGAGAATATTTTGCGTTTTGATATGAGTGAGTTTCAGGAAAAATCAGCAATTGATAAATTGATTGGGGGTAAAGATGAAGTTGGTGTTTTGACGGAGGCGGTTCGTAAAAATCCATTTAGTTTAGTTTTGTTTGATGAAGTTGAAAAGGCTCATCCTGATATTTTGAATTTATTTTTGCAGGTGATGGATGATGGTAGATTAACCGATGGACTTGGGAGGACAATTGATTTTACCAATGTTATTTTAATCATGACCAGCAATGCAGGTGCACAGAGAATCCAGGATGAAATTCAGGCTGAATTACCGATTGAACAAATAAAAGATCATTTGATAAATGAAGAATTGAAACAAGTGATGAGGCCAGAATTGATTAATCGTTTTGATGGTGTGATTGTATTCAAACCGTTGACACAGCTTGAAGTCAATCAGATAGCTGGTTTGATGGCCAAGAAGATTGTCAAAAAATTAGCAGATAAAGAAATTTATCTTACTTTTACAGACGAAGCAGTTCATGAATTGGCTGAAGCTGGTTTTGATCCAAAGTTTGGTGCTCGTCCATTGAGACGCGTGATGCAAGAGCGGGTAGATGATATGTTGGCTAATGCTTTGTTAAAAGGTGAGATAAATAGGCGAGACAAGGTGACTTTGATGCCTGGAGGTGAGTTGAAGGTTGAGAAGGCAGAGGAGATTTAATGTGAGTTGATTAAGTTGATTGAGTTGATTGAGTTGATTGAGTTAATTAAGTTAACTAGTTAATTAAGGAGTGATTAAAAATCGATTTATATTTAAAATAACTTTCAGTTTTGAGGGTTATTTTTTTTTGAATGCCAGGGAAGACTACTTTGATACTTTGTCTGAACAGACAGGAGACTGTCACGTCATGTATTCTCATTCCTCACAGATTGTGTGGTTTAGTGTATCCAATCTTATGAATGTTGATAAACCAGTTGCGAATCTTTGCCAGAGACTGTCATGTTATGTATTCTCATTCCTCACAGATTGTGTGGTTTAGTGTATTCAATCTTGTGAATGTTGATAAACCAGTTGCGAATCTTTGCCAGAGACTGTCACGTCATGTATTCTCATTCCTCACAGATTGTGTGGTTTAGTGTATTCAATCTTGTGAATGTTGATAAACCAGTTGCGAATCCTTGCCAGAGACTGTCACGTCATGTATTCTCATTCCTCACAGATTGTGTGGTTTAGTGTATTCAATCTTGTGAATGTTGATAAACCAGTTGCGAATCTTTGCCAGAGACTGTCATGTCATGTATTCTCATTCCTCACTGGCTTGATTGGTATAGGAACTTCTTGTAAAATGAGTGAGAAGTGTGATGCTTGAAAAAATGGATGATTAGGGGTAAAATACAGGCAATAATATGACTGTGATAGATTATATTTTTGCTTTGGTTTTGAGCTTTATTTTGGCAGGATTTCTGACACCGGCAGTTATTTGGTTTGCCAAGAAAATAAAAGTTTTGGATTATCCGAAAAAAGAAAGAAAAATTCACAAAAAACCAATACCGCTTCTTGGTGGCTTAGCAATTTTTTTGGCGATAAATATTAGTATAGTTATTTATTATTTTTTTAGTTCAAGCCTTGTTTATGACAATCTAGTGCCTAAATTTTTGTTAGGAATAATTATTGGTGGATTTTTTGTGATGATTGGTGGTTTTCTTGATGATAAGTTTGATTTGAATCCCAAATATCAAATTTTATTTCCGGTTGCTGCGATTTTGGCAGTAATTGTCAGCGGAGTTGGAATTGATCAAATGACAAATCCTTTTTCTGGAGGATTGTTCCACCTTGATAAATATGTAACAATATTATTTTGGTTTAAGGGGTTGCCATACAAGTTTACACTGCTCGCAGATTTATTTACTTTGATTTGGATGTTACTGATGATGTATACGACAAAATTGCTTGATGGTCTAGATGGTTTGGTTTCAGGTGTGTCGGTGGTTGGAGGTTTGTTTATTTTTATAACAGCCTTGATGAATGATACTGCTCAACCTGATGTAGCAATGCTGGCAATGATAATTATCGGTAGTTTTTTAGCTTTTTTGATTTTTAATTTTAATCCGGCAAAAATATTTCTTGGAGAAGGTGGTAGTTTGTATTCAGGCTTTATGCTTGGTGTATTGTCGATTATTTCCGGTAGCAAGGTGGCAGTAACTTTGATTGTTATGGGTATTCCTGTTCTGGATATGTTATGGACCATTATTAGGAGATTAATGGAAGGCAAAAATCCTCTTCGGACTGCTGATCGCAAACATTTGCATTTTCGATTACTTGATGCAGGTTTATCAGTTCGACAATCAGTATTTATTTTGTATATTATTTCAATAATTTTCGGTCTAGCAGCCTTGTTTTTACAAAAAATCAGTTTAGGGTTGACTATTTTAGGGATGATGGTGATATTAACTTTTATTATTATGTCAGGATATTTGTATAAAATTAGGAAAGAAAAGGAAAAAGGTGCACTTGACATATCTTGAGAAGTAATGTACTATATTGCTATATTAAATTAAGAAAGTAGTTTCCACAAATTGCCTACCTACGCTGACTTCAGCTTTGGCAGGTGAACAAATTAGCTACAAATCTACGAATCTAAGAATTAGTATTTGTAATATTTGTAACAATTTGTAGATTTGTAATAAAATATGACTATTGCTGTAATAAAAACTGGCGGAAAACAATATAAAATTAAAGAAAATCAACAGTTGAAAGTTGAGAAATTAGCTGGTGAAGTTGGTGAAAAGATTGTTTTTGACAATGTTTTGCTTGTAGCAGATGCCGAAGGCAAAAATGTTCAGATTGGACAGCCAATACTTGAGGTAAAAATTGAAGCTGAAATCATGGAACAAGGCAAAGCAAGAAAAGTATCTGTAGTAAAGTATAAAGCCAAAACCAGATATCACAAAACTCAAGGGCATAGACAAGCTTTTACCAGAGTAAAGATTTTGAAAATTGGAGCTGGAAGTCTAAGTGTAGAGAAAAAAGTTGTAGCAAAGAAACCAACAGTAAAGAAAGTGGTAAAGAAGGTAAGTGAAAAATAAGCAAGAAATAGTTATTTAGATAAAAAATCATCTGTTCGGATGGTTTTTTGTTGTTGACAAGATAAATTAATTGTGATAAATAAGAGTTGTCCTTTACCAGAGGTTCTGGGAAGGGCAGGGTGCGACTAGGCAGCGGTGCTGCCAAGACAAGGAGGTGTGCGATGTTCCTTAAATCGGCTTGGCTGACTGCCAATGAATTGGCAGCATTAGCAGCTTTGTATTGTTCAGTACATAATTGTGTGGATATCTTGCGAACTATTGAAGAAAAAGATGGTCACGATGTTGATCACTCAAAGAAGACAAAAGTTGTCTCCTTCCGAGAACACTGGTTTAAAGTGGTTAAAACTAATATAGATGAAAAATCTTTTAATCCAAAGGGGGAGTTGCGGTTTATGGTAGAAATTGAGATTTGTGATGGATATTGGGATTTGCCTGAAGAAACTTTTGGCAATGGTGGCTGGTTTGCCGGTACAAAGCAAAGTTTGTCGGTGGAAGGTTACTTACTAAAAATGCCGTTTTCTCTTATGAAGCAACTTTTGGTTTTGACCAATAAGTTTGATATGGAACTCTAATTTTAAATTGAATTAAAAAGACAGAATAAATCTGTCTTTTCTATTTTTAGTGTATTTTATTTTGTTAAGGGATTGAATTGTTGTTTCAACAAATTTTGTTGAGGCAGAAATAGAGGTTGTGGCAGTTTGTCCTCATCCCATTCAAACCATTGCCAGATTTCGCATTTGTCAGGTTCCATGATTTTTACTTCACCTGAATCATAGTCTGCCTGCATTATTATGGTGATGTAATGTTTTTCTTCATCAGTGTAGATATCATTAGTGACTGCAGAGAATTGAATATTTTTTATATTGATGCCAGCTTCTTCCAGTGTTTCGCGAATAGCGCAATCTTTCCATGATTCACCATATTCCAGGTGTCCGCCAGGAAAGCACCAAGCTCTTTGGCCGTGCGCACTTTTTCTTTTGCCAAGTAATACTTTGTTATCTTTTATAATACAAACACCTACTCCGACTTTTGGTCGTTCTGGCATAATTTTTTTTATTAATTTTATTAGAGAAAATTATTTTTTCTTTTGGAAAAATAAAATGTAAACAATCGGTAAAATACCAACTGTGTTGAAGATCATGATGCAAATAAACCAAGCAAGCTGTTTGTGTCCAGCTGATTTCCACAGGCCAATGGCTTTCCAGACAGCGTCCCAGAGCATTAGAGGGATGATTAGCAGGAGATAGAGTGGATTAAAGGGTAATTCGTCGATCATAGATTTTTATTTTTATTAATAATTATTTATTTTATAAATTTAAATCGAGGAATTAATTCATTGTTTACTTCAACAAAATCCGCAAACATTTTTTTTGGTCTGACCCAGATGGCTTGATCGCCAAATTCAGTTGATGGATATAGTGCTTGATAGACAACTAATTCTTCCAGAGTTTCTGAATTTTTGGCAAGGCCAATCACCTGATAGTGTTTTCCTTTGAAATGTTGATATTTACCGAGTTTTATATCCATAGTTTTTTCATTAATCTTGATTTGCTTCTAGCTACAGTGTTTTCTTCAATCCAGTGTATAAGCAATACTAGTATAATTTCCAAGCTACTGGCAATGTCCCTGTAAAAGAATAATCTCCAAACAAGACATCTGTCACTCCCTGTCCCTCGCTTCCTGGAAGCCAGGTCGCTATAACCCCGTCCCAATTTTTAGCATAGTCTTTTATATCCAATGGGCGTCCAGACACTATTATAACTACGATTTTTTTACTTTTTGCTTTTACTTTTTCTATTGCTAATAGATCTTCAGGACTTAAACTTGGATTAGCATTATCTCCCCAACCTTCGGCATAAGGTTTTTCGCCAACAATTGCAATTCCAACATCTGCAAAATCATTTTTGATAGGAAAATCGCCATCTTTATTATATTCAATCTCCGTATTTTTGGAAACTGCATTTTTTATGGCTTCAAGTATGGTGGTTCCCGAAATACCCTCATTACCATCAATGCCTTGCCACTCCGTTGTCCAACCTCCTGCTTGGCGACCTAAATTGTCGGCTGATGAACCAGCCACTATAATTTTTTTCAATGATTTAGATAGAGGTAAGACAAAGTTTGTATTTTTTAATAATACTTGAGATTTACGAACTGCTTCCCTGCCTATCTCTCGATGCTGGTCACTACCTATAACCGATAATCCCTCTGGTAGAGCTTGGGGACGGTCAAATAGACCTGTCTCAAATTTTACTGTTAAAATTCTTTTAACTGCATCGTCTATTCGTTCTTTTGTTATATCGCCATTAGATAAGGCTTTTTGTATATTAGATATAAAATCTTTGTATTCAAACGGAGTCATTACCATATCAATCCCGGCATTCACCGCTCTGACCAATGAATTGTATTTATCTGTTTCAATTTGATAAACACCATACCAATCGGAAACGATAAAACCAGAAAATTCCAATTCGTTTTTTATGACCTCTGTTAAAAGGTAATTATTATCAGAGTTTATTTTACCTTGCCAACTGGCAGTACTTACCATTATAACTCGCGCTCCAGAGGTGATGGCTTTTTGAAAAGGGACCAGGTGTGTTTGCCGTAATGTTTTTTCGTCAATAGTTATATTTCCTTCTTCTACTTTAAAATTATTATTGCGGGATGTGCCGTATTTCATATCTCCACCACCAATAAAGTGTTTGGGATTAGCCAAGACATTGAAGTAGTCATGTGATGAATCTTGTAGCCCCTCTAAATAGGCGACTCCGAGTCGCGCTACATTGTTCGTGTTTGAGCCAAAAGTTTCGTAGGTTTTCCCCCAACGAATATCTTTTGCCACATCAAGATTCGGGGCAAAATTCCAATATATTCCGGTTGCAGCCATTTCTTCGGCAGTTGCTTTGGCAACCTGTTTGACTAATTCAGGATCTCTAGTAGCGCCCAAGCCAATGAAATGAGGGAAAATTGTAGCTTCAAGAACATTGCCATGACCATGGACAGCGTCAATCCCATACAAAAGTGGTATGCCTAAACAAGTGTCTTTGGCGGCGGATTGGAAATCGTTTATCATTTGAAGCCATGCTAACGGAGTCTCTTGTTTTGGCCCGGCTCCGCCACCGCTTAAGAGTGCTCCTAAATTATATTGTGTAATATCCTTAAGATCATGGATACTGTTTTTTTCAATCAAAACCATTTGTCCAATTTTTTCCGCGTCGGTCATTCTGTTCATTAAATCAGTAACTCTTTCGTCAATAGGTAATGTCTGATTTTGATATGGAAGATTTGTTTGGTGACAACGGATGTCTTTATTGGTGGCTGGTGAAAGTTGTATCTTGAGAAAAATAAAAACTAACATCGCGACTGAAAGCAGTGTTATAATAATAACTGTAATAAATCTTGAGTGATAAAAATTAGTATTCATGGTAATTTATTAAGATTTTTTATGTCTTGAGTGGAAAAAAGCTCATTTCAGCTAAAAGATGTTTGCGATATATTGTCAGGTTTGCAACAGTCAAACATAAACAAAATATTATTGTACTGGGGGTGGAAGTACATTTGTGTGCTGTTGACTGGTATTGGTGGTTACAATATTTTTTGACCTTTAATCAGTCTTACAAGCACTACGATAATAGCTACTACGAGTAGGATGTGGATGAAACCTCCGATTGTGTAGGAAGTAACTACTCCGAGTAGCCATAAAATGATGAGAATGACTGCGATAGTCCAAAGCATATGGTATGTATTAGTGAATAAAATTTTGTTCTTTTAGAATAACTTATTTTGAGTGTAAACAAGATTGAAGTTAGTGCGTTAATTTGTCAATATCTCTTTATTTAAGTATAGCACGAGAATTTAATATACTATAGTATAATTTGGTTAGAGAAAAATCTTGGAATCGGATGATTGTTGTTTTTGGATATTATAAAAAACCTTTGGTCGAAAGGTTTTTTATTTATATGTTACAAGTACATCAACATTGATATTTTTAGGTGTGGCTGTTCCTCTGATGAAATCACCAGTGACAGTTTCTAAATTTCCGTAGTTTGGTACTTTGCTATCATGGAAGTCTGCTGAACCGACTACCACCTTTAAATTTTTTGGAAAGTTAATCCATTTTTCCGTGCTGATTCTAGACAAAACACCTATAAAAACGATAGTTTCATCAGTGATTTTATCATCTTCGGTTGCCACTTGGTTAATATTACAGCTATAAATTCTAGCGTAATCCTCTTTTTGGTTTCGTTTTTTTACTATTTCTTTTATTCTTGGGTCTTTTTTTCCGCTAAATCCTTCTATTTTATAATCGATTTCGTAAAGAAATTTTAGTTCACTTAATGTCAGCTTTTCATTTAGGCTGGATTTGGTTTCAATATCAGTTAATAATTGCATATCGTGTGATTTTTTTCTAAATTCATTGTAACCCGGTAATGGCCGAGCTTTCTCAATTGCAATTTCTAACAGGGAAGGCTCAATTTCTTGATCTGGGTCAACGCCTCGGATTTCTGCAATTCGACCATTTTCCATTCTAATAGCAATTCGAGGTATGGTATTTTTGCCCTTTTTGTCTCTTGTATGATAAACATAAAAATCTCCGAATTGTAGATGTTTCTTTGCTGTTTCTTGTCCAGCTGTACACCACCCAGTTCCTTTTCCTTGCAGTGTTTTTACAAGTAATAAAGAATCAGAACCCTGATCGTATTTTACCCATTCTCCAGTTGTTTGTTCACGTTCTTCTTGGGATGAGGGTGTGACATGTTCAATTGAATATGCATAAAGTTCACCAAAATTCATTTTTTTTAAAATTTTCCACCATTCATCTTTTTCCCCTTTTGTATCTTTATCATGAGGAGGTTCTACTTTTCCTTCTTCCGTCATGGCATGACTTACCTCATCATAGACATAAGCCAATGCCTCATAGTCTATGTCGGGAAAAACGGCTACGGTGTGGGTGGTGCGTTTTTTGAAACTTTTATCTTTCTTATTATACGGACAAAGATTTAAAACATTCCGAATAACATAGTATCTGAACCAAGTTGGATATTTTGCGTCGTTTTGTAACACTAAATAGTCAATCCAGGTATCAAGACTGTGTTGTTGTTCAGCAATAATATCTTGAGCCATCAAATAGCGAAGTTTTTCTGTGATTTCAACATTTCCGTACCCTTGCTGTTTAAGGATTTCTTTTTGATGCTCATAATATCTATCTGGGATATCAGCTTCTTTGATTGTAAAAAGTTCATACAAATTTTGTTTAAGGCGTTGAGTTCTCGCTTCTAATTTAATTCGATCTGTAATATCAAAAATTTTTTCAAGACGATCTAAAAATAATTGTATTTTTTTATTTTTATCTGTTTGACTAGGGAGTTCTGCTTTTCCTCTCTTTTTCCAATCATCAACCGCTTTTGTTACTTCTTTTGAAGCGTGTAAGTCGTTGTATTTTTTATTTAAGAATTGAGATCCAGGTTCATGCATAGTGTTGAAAAGTAAGATTTTTTATTAATCGGGTGTTAATTTGAAAAATAAAAGGAATGTTTTAGCTAATGTTTCGGCATAGACGATGTTTGCCAAAATTCCTTAAAAATCAATTGGTTTTGGCAAATTTGGGTGAAGAAATTTTGCATTACTTGGTTTTATTAAAGTGTAAAATTTTTGAATCAGATACGCCGTGTTATCGGATGTAAATTTTTTATTCATATTTCCCTACATAGAGTTGATCCGATAAAAACTAAAAGATTAATGGGGGTTTGCAATTTCACCAATAACCATAAAGATCCAAAAGGCTAAGACTAAAACAGCTAAGAAAATTCCAGTCCATACAGCCCATGATTTATTACCTTGCCTCAAAGTATTTACACCTTTAGTAATCGCAAAAATAGAAATTATCGAAGAAAGTAGAAAAGACGCAAAACCAGCTTCTCCTAAAATAGTTCTAGATGGATTAACGCTTTCAGGATCAAAGATTTGACGAGTAATTGAGGTAAAAAATCCTAATATTGGAACAATTAAAACTGCACAAAAGCTAAGCAGTAATACCAACCAAGATTTTACCGGGACTTTTTTATCTTTTAGTTTATTGAAGTTTATTTCGACATGTTTCATATATAAAGAATTTATCCATTACACTCCATTATTCAATTTTTGGATTCGCTTGTTGAGGAGAGGTGAAAAATGTTCTTTATAGCGGTTTTGCAAATCAGACTTTTTCCAGTCGATCCCTGTGACCCGACCACGGCACAAGGGCGAACCACATTTGCACTCCCATTTTGAAATATAATTTTCATCAGCTTCAAATAACGCATAATCAACAGTCAGTTCTTCGCCCGATTTAATATCTCTACTCGTGATTAAAGTATAAGCGTCTGACATCCATATATTAGGGTCACAGGAATGGTTGATGAAATATCCATCGTCATCAGCTCTATCTTCGTAGCTATAAAGATCGTCGTCCCATTGCATAACCAACATACCATTTTTTCTCATTAATTCTGCGCCAACTGTATCAGTATAATTTCCTCCCCAGACGACGATTTTTTCGCCTCGGTTAATGTCAGAGTTAGCAAACAAGCCCTTTCCTTCAACTGGACTGGCATGAATATCAACCTTTGGACTTTTCCAATCTTGTTTAACGCTCATAGGGAATTTTTTAATTTCAGCTAATGTATCGGCATATACGATGTTTGCCAAAATTCCTTTAAAAATCAATTAGTTTTGGTAATTTATTCATTGATAGGATAACCAAGGTCGGCTAATAGTGCTTTGAAATCACCATCCTTCCATCCTTTGTAATATTCTTCGCGGACTCCTTTGAAATATTGGTATTTGCCGAGTTGTTTATCCATAGTTTAATCCTTTTATTTCCGGAGTAATTTTAAGGACATAGATGATCATGATAACAATGAAAGCAACAACTATAAGGCCGAGGATTTTCAATGATTTTTTGAAGTTGGTGAAATCTTTTTTACTGATTGAGATAATACCAAGAACTGCGGTGACAATTATCATAATGATTGCACCAAATACTGCAATCATTCCCAAAACAGTTAAAATACTGATTAATATTGACATAGGTTTGTTATTGTATGTGCAAATTTTATTTTTTTAATTCTTCTCTGATTTGTTTTATTTTTTTAACATCCTCTATTGTCCGCTGAACTTTTTCTGTTTTTCCTTTTATTTCTTTTACGATTAAATCAAAAAAATTTTGGTAACCCGCAAGGTTTTCTTGTGTTTGTAGGTCATATCCCGCGATATCTTTAATATCTTGAAAATTTTCTGCGGTTTCTAAAAATAAAGCCAAATTTTTTTTTGCTTTCGGGGTTAAATTGGTGATTATACTATTCACATAGGTTTTCACAATGGATACTTCAGGTGTTTCGTTCCCGCCCTGCCTCAACGCCTCTATTACTGGTTTAATATGGGAGCCGACTAATAAAATTTGTCTGTATAGTGCGAGTTCTTTTTCTTTAGTCCATTCTTTTTTTCTTGCTTCATCACTGCCAACCCACGCTGGTCGATTTTTTTCGTCATTTAAGTAATCCTCGTTCAGTTGGTATGATCCATCAAAATCGCATATTTCAGCAGCTAAAGTAATATCTTGCTTATGGTTATTCATCGCTCCCTGATTAATTCTATTTTCCAGCAAAATAGCTGTTTGCCGTCCCAATAATTTACTGAATGTTTTTAGAAAATTTTCATTACTCATGTCTTCTCCGAACTCTTTGGCAAGAATGAGTCTAGATGCATCTAAAATTGAGGAAACCTTTTCTATCCTTTTCTCCTGATCTTTTTCTTTCATAGCTTCTTCCAATTCGCTAACTCTCCAGACATTTCTAAATGCTCTTACATTTTGACCCAATATTGCCGACTTATAGTCTTGAACTTCGTATGAACCTACCATTTTTTTGTAGAGTTCAGGGTCGTTAATTCTTTCTTTGTTTGCTTCTATGTGCTGAACGGGGTTTTGCCCAGCAATATCTTCTGGGTCGTCATTATCAGGTATTGGCAAATTATTATCAATACAGAATTGGCGAGAAAATTTTATAGTGGTTAGAATTTTTGGCATTCTTAAACCGTATTGCTCCATCAATTTTGACTGTTTCTCTTCTAATAGTAAATCTTCATGATAAGCGGCTCCCATAAATCTAACCAATAATTTTTCATCAACTTCTGCCACAAACAGTGGCATGGCATTTTCTTTGCCCAAAGGAAATAACATTGTTCCGCCTTTGGCTTCAATTTTTTTCTGCCCTTGTTCGTTAACGCGATTTTCTCCTACACCTTTCCATTGCACAAAATTATAATCAGTGTTCCCGATTCGTGTTTGATGTTCAATACACGCGGCTTTGCCCATGGCAACGGTCGATTTTACGGCTATAGCGGACATGTTCATATCTCCCGCCATATTTTTGCCTTGTTCTCCAACAAACATTGGTCGCAAGTAAGTTCGTGAAATCTGTGGCACTTCATTTGTTTGAGAAAAACCATTATCAGGAATCAAAAAGCCGGTGTCTTCGAAGACTAGGCCTTCTGCAGGTGACAACTCAATTTTTTCCCTTGGTTTTTTGATTTCCACTGCTTCTTGTGGTCGTTTGAGGGTAGCGACTTGTTCGTGATCGGGATTTGGTCCAAATTCGCTCATAAATATCACAATTAAAAAATAAAATTTGCCTGAATAATTTTTGCTCCGCAGAGCAAAAGAGTTTATTTATTTCAGCTAATGGGCTGCGCCTAATGCGAAGTTGCGGACGGGTAGCGGAGCTACCCGACGGGCAATGTCGCATAGGCGCTGTTGTGCGATGCCATAGCGAGCACACAGCGCCGGAGGCGCAGCCCATTGTGCAAAACAACGGGAGCGACACGCGGAGCGTGTGCGAGCGGTTTTGCACAACGTTTCAGTATATGCGATGTTTTGCGTAGTGAAACGGAGCAAAATATGGGAGAGCGAAGTGCAACGAGCGAACTGCATATACTGTGTTAGGCGAGCCGAACGAAGCGATAGCGGAGTGAGAGTGCAACGTGCCTTGCGTATTTTTGAAAAATTTATCCATATTATTCCGTTTTTGGTGGGCTTTTTATTGTATTTGATTTTTTTGTTTTGAAAAATGGAAGAGGGGCTGGGGGTGAATTCCATTTTTCAAAACTCCTTATTTTAATATCTTTTTAAATATTTCTTCTACTTTTAAATCAATATTTTCAACTTTTTTTGAATGAGGAATACATAGTTTTGTTAATATCTCTTCAAACTTCATATATCCATTTTTTGATCTTAATTCTACCCAATTTACTTTTAACATTTCAGCTTGTTTTTTATTCAAATCTGATAGCTTGTCTGCTACAAATATATTACTTTCTCTTGCAAATATTGCATCAGCACTTTCAGGGTTTCCTTTTCCCATTAACTTGACTTCACATCTATAATAATTCTCATTATTGATGATGAAAAAATCCACCTCTCTCATACTTTCAGGAACTCTGCTTTGATCAAAATGAATGAATGGAACATCGAATAAATGACAAAGTGTAGCCATCAAAAACTTTTCAACTCTTTTTCCGGCAGTACTCCATAAACCACCTCTTAAAGCGGCTCTTTTAACAGCGAGTGTATTTATCACAATCAAGCTTTCATTCATATTTAGATCCACACTTACGCCTTTTAGTTTAATTGTAAGTGTTAAATCAATATCTGGCTGACTATCTACTAGACTACTAATAGAGTCATACAAAACATCATAGTGCTCGTTTGATGCATCAATAACTATTTCTTTTGATGCAGAATTGTACATATTTGTAATTGTTTTTTTATTCAATCCTGAGTTAATTGCGATATCTGTTGAACTTAAATTTGAATTTAAGAATGTTTTTTTATACCAATCAACCGTTAAATCTTTATTTGATAATTTTGCTTCGATAACTTGTTTAAAAAAGTCTATTGCAAACTGTAAAAATTCAGCATTAATAAGTGCAACTACTTCAATTCTATAGTCCTTTCCATTTATTAATCTTTTAATTATATTTTTAATTACTTGATCTGTTAATGTCATATTGTATTACTTAAAGAAATAAAAGTATTTAAATCAACAAAATTAACTTGTTGTTTCTGTAAATCAAATAAATCGCTATTTTTTAATAGATCCTGTTTCATTCTGTCTATGTATTTATCTTCTTTTTCGGTTAAGAAGAAATTCCTTTTTAATTTTAATGCAGATTTACCAAGTGTGCCACTCCCTGCAAAAGGATCAAAGACCAAATCATTAATGAATGAATAGTATTTTATAACTCTATCACATAATTCAATTGGGAATACCGCACTATGTACTTTGTCAAAGGTAGGATCAATTTGCCATACATTTGTAGTTTCATATTTTTCTTCGACTTTACTATTTTTTACTTTTTCCCAACTATACTGCTTCATGTTCCAATCAATAAGTTTATCTGTTTTTTTTCTATATACCATTAAACATTCCGTAATCGCATTTGGTTTATATCCAAGAGGTTTTCTATGTTGAAGAAAACCACCATTTCTATTTTTTACACTAGCTTCAGGTTTTACCCATACAATATCATCAATAAATTCCCATCCCATTTTTATAAGCAATGGATGTATGTCATAAGGAATTGGATACCTTTTACTTGAATGAGCACGACTAATTCTTGGAACTATTACTGGAGATGTATTTAGAATAAAAAATCTTCCCTCCTTTGTTATTCTGTGGACTTCCTTAAATACTTCTTCTAGAAAATTTAAATATTCTTCATAGCTTTGATATATTGAATAGTCTCTTGCATTATAGTATGGGGGAGATGTAAAGGTTAAATGTATTGATTCGTTTGGTACATATTTCATTGTTTCTTGAACATCTGCACCAACAACTGTGTTTTGCATATAAATCGGGGATTCATCGTGTTTCTGCGATGATTTAGAGCTATATTTACTACCATTTAATTCTTTACTAATAACTTCTTGAATTACTTCATTTGGATGATTTATTAGCTTTTTAAGTTCATCTTTTATTTCTTTTTTACTTGAAAAAACCAACAATCCTCTAATTGCTTGCATTACAACTTTAGGATCATTGTCTTTTAAAAAATTGCAGAGTGTCGGGATTATCTCTGGCTTTCTCAAACGCCCAATAGCTGATACAGATTCTCTTCTAACATCCGTGCTTTCATCTTTACTTGCATGTTTTACAAAAATATCAAGTAATTTTATATCACCAATTTTAGCCAAGTTTTTAATAGAGAGCGAACGTATTTTTTCATTAGGATTTTCTAATAAATTCAACAAAGGATTACGGCTGTTGTCATTATCTAATTTTCCAAGTTTTTCCAAAGTATAAATTATAGTTCCATCATTCTGATTTTCTAAAAAAGATAATAATACATTTGTATCATTTTTTAATTCATCTATTGTTTTTTTATCAATTTTTTTCCCCAAAGTTGCTCTATTCATAATTATTTTCCTAATTTAGTAAAATCTTTTGTATTATATAAGTATTTTTCTTCTTTAATCAATTTATAATAAATCGTTTTCGGAACGATAGTGGAGAAAACACCTTTTACCCCCCTCTTTAAAAATTAAAAAAATCAAATTCCTTATTTCTTAAAGCCCACCAAAAACATTTCAATTAACAAATTTTTCAAAAATATGTCGCCTAATGGGCTGCGCCTAATGCGAAGTTGCGGACGGGTAGCGGAGCTATCCGACAGGCAATTTCGTATAGGCGCTGTTGTGCGCTTGTCCGCCTGAGGCGGGATGCCATGCGAGCACACAGCGCCGGAGGCGCAGCCCATTGTGCAAAACAACGGGAGCGACACGCGGAGCGTGTGCGAGCGGTTTTGCACAACGTTCACCGATATCAGATGTGTCGCCGTTGTTTCTGCGCTCAAATTTTGGGTTATCACATTACTTGCTCCTTGCTGTGAACATTCACATTACGAAGCGGCATATGGGAGAAGAAAATTGCGACACCTTTGAAATTATTAAGAGCAATTTTCTGAACCTGATATCGGTTGTTAGCTGATGTAATTAAAATTTTCTCCCCCCCATATCATTTATGGATTTACAGTGAATTTTTTGTTAGCGATATCATACATAAATATTTTTTTGTCGATACTAAATAAAACTTTCCCCTCATTTTGATTTGAAAGTAGCTCAAATTCAGGATCTTTATTTTCTGATGAAATGGGCAATGAAGCTTTAGACTTTTTTGATACCAGTGTGCCTGTGTGTGGTGAAGCAGAATCATCCCAAACCATTTCAAGGTAAAAAAGTTCTTCATTGCCTTGACACACATGTCTAATTGTTGGCGCGTGATTCATTCCATTAAAAAATTCTGATGAAATCCACAACTCGTTGTTAGTGGGCTTTACTTCGTCGCACCAGGTAATGACCTTGGTCTGTATATTTTCTGATTGTTTATCTGTAGTCTGAGTGTTCCTTGTTGAAGTACAACCAGCGCCAACAATTACAAAAAAGATGATGGGGACAAAAAAATATTTAAGCATAGATTTGAGTAAAAAAATTTTAATTATTTTAGCTAACTCCTTTTATGCGAAGTTTGTATTCTAGGTATTTAATATCCGCTATAATAAGTGAATAAAAGGAGTATGAATTGCTTAAAATAGTAATTTATAAGTATATTATGATTATAGCAAAAATAATGGAAAATTAAACCTCCCGTCTATTGGATAGGGCGTTGGAAAGAGTAACTTCATCTGCATATTCGAGGTCAGAGCCCATTGGCAGACCACGGGCAAGGCGGGTGATTTTTATTTTATTTGGTGAAAGATGTTTTTTCAAAAATATAATTGTAGCTTCCCCTTGCATGTCAGGATTGAGGGCTAAAATTACTTCTAGTATATTATTTTTTTCAATTTTTGGTATAAGTGTTTTAATATTTAAGTCATTTTCTGTGAAATCTTCAAGTGGATTTAATACTCCGCCGAGAACATGATAAAGTCCATGATATTCATGGGTTTCTTCAATCACATTGAGATCATGTTGTTCGGCAACAATACAAAGCTGGGTTCGGTCGCGGTTTGAATTATTGCAGATTGGGCAAAGGCCGTTGTCGGAAAAATTAAAACATTCTGTGCAGAGTTTGAGTGATTGCAGTTCTTTTAGGTGCTGGGCAAATAGTTCTAAATCATTTTGTTGTTTTTTTAATAAACTAAAAACTAAGCGTTCGGCGGTTTTTCGGCCAATGCCAGGGAGTTTGGAAAAATCTTCAATTAGATTTTGGATTTTGTCGGGAAAGCGCATGATGTTACAAATTTACTAATACTACAAATATTACAAATTCAAGAAAAAATGTTGTGTCTGTTGAGAAATAAATTGCTAGTATTTGTAATTTCCGTAAATTTTTCTATTTGTATTCTACATTCCTGGAAGACTAAAACCACCTTGTTGCATTTTCATCGCCATGATTCTTTGGATTTTTTTTATGGCGTCGTTAATTGCTTCTTTAAGCGCGCCCTCGAGTTTTTCTTTGTCTGCAAGCATTTCTGGTTCAATTATTACAGATTGGACTTCTTGATTGCCGTTCATAATTACTTTGACTTTGCCCCAAGCTCCGGAGCCTTCAGCTGTTTCAGTTGAAAGTTGTGATTGAAGTTGTTTGGCTTGATCGCGGAGTTCTTTGAAGTTTTTAAGTTTGTTGAACATAAGATAAGATTAGAGATTAAATTTGATAGATTAGAGATTTTTAATTGTTTACATTCCTGGTGGTAGGTTTCGGTGTTGTTCAATTGTTTTAAATGATGCTTGAGACCCTTCGAAGAAGAATTTAATTGTTCCTGTTGGGCCGTTTCTGTGTTTAGCAATGTGAACTTCGGCTGAACTTTTTTCTTCTGGGGTAAGCTCTTCAATGTTGTAATTGCGATCAGCTGCTTTACGATAAATAAACATAACTATGTCAGCGTCTTGTTCAATAGAACCTGATTCACGCAAGTGAGAAAGTTTTGGAATAGCTGGTTTATTCATTTCCACAGCACGGGAAAGCTGTGATAAGGCGAGAATTGGAATATCAAGTTCACGGGCTATTTGTTTCAGACCACGAGAAATTTCAGAGACTGCTTGTAAACGGTTTTCAGCACCTGGTCGGCCTTCCATCAGTTGCATATAGTCGACAACAATTAAACCAAGACCTTTTTCCATTTTTAATCTTCTAGATTTAGTCCTGACATCAATAATGTTTAGTCCAGCTGAATCATCAATATAGATGGGTGCTTCAGATAAAACCCCCATGGCATGTCCAAGTCTCTGGAAGTCATCATCACCTTCGCCTGAAGATAATTTTCCGGTTCTGATTTTCCATAGATCAATGCCTGATTGGGCGCAAAGCATACGATCGACCAGCTGTTCTTTGCTCATTTCCAAACTAAAATAGCCGACAGATATTTTTGACTCAACAGCAACTTTTCTGGCAATGTCTAATGCTAATGAAGTTTTCCCAACTGAAGGACGAGCTGCCAAGATAACTAAATCTGATTTTTGCAAACCAGCGAGATGATTATCAAGGTCACGAAAACCAGTTGGTACGCCTCGAAGTTCGCCAGCGTTTTTGTGTAGATCATCAATACGGTCAAAAGCATCGGTTAAAACAGAGGAAATAGGAACAAAAGATTTTTTTTGATTTTTTTGTGAGACTGTAAAAAGTTCTTGTTCAGCAGAATCAATGATTGCATCAACATCTTCATCTTCTTGATAACCAAGGTTGGTAATTTTATTAGCAGCCATGAGCAGGCGTCTAAGTGTGGCTTTTTTTACAACAATTTTGGCGTAGTTGACAATGTTTGATGAGGTAGCAATCGAGTTGGTTAAATTGACCAGATAACTTCGACCACCTACTTGTTCAAGCAATTTTTTTTCATCTAATAGATTTGTCAGTGTCAGTAAATCAATTGGATCATGACGGCTGTATAGTTCCATCATGTTTTCATAAATCTGTTCGTGGGCTTTTTTGTAAAAATCAGGAGCATTGATAATGTCAGCGATTTTATAAAAAGATTCATTGTCAATCAAAATAGAGCCAAGCAGTGATTGTTCTGCTTCAAGGTTTTGTGGTGGGATTTTACCTAAATTTTCACTGCTCATAGTATGTTGTTAGTACCCTTATTTTATCTTAATTCTAGGCTATAAACAAGTTGATAATATGTTGATAATTATAGTGTTTTTAATTCGGTTAATATGCCTAAATTTAGCTAAATTTATTGGTTGCCTGTTGACAAAGTTAAAAATCTGTGATATAATGATTAGTCGTGAAGATGGAAGTATCCGTGGTCGGAGCTTTCCATCAGATCGGTTGCAGTACATCTTTCCTGGATGCTGAGGCATTCTTGACGGCGCCCAAGGAGCTTTCCTCGTGCGACTTGTACTGACCCCGTTGACCCGCTTTCGACACCAAGCGGTGAGGGGCCTTTGAAATCAGGGTGTCAGGTCTGCGAAGCTCGCGGGGACCTTAAATACCGCAGAGTTAGATTGCCACGGCAATCGAATTGCTACTAGCTCATGGACTGCCAAGAGGCGGATATGAATCTCCTGACGCGGTAGTTAGCTCTCAGAACAAAACCTCGACACCGGTCGATCAAGTAAGAAAAACAGCGATGTACGATGATCGAGGTTGAGCTGGGAGGGTAAACTGGGCGTAGACAACAAGACGCAGTTGGCGTATGAGTCGAAGCGCCCAAAGCGCGTAAACCAGAGTTGATCTGTGTGGCTCGCAGTAGCCCACGGACGACTCATAATGTCATGGGAAAGGAAGAAGCCATGACAAAGGCAAGGCCACCGCCGTTGTAAAATTCTCTGCGGAGATTCAACGACGACGACAGCGCCGAACCCCCGGAATCGCCATGCGATCGGGGGTTGTGTTTTTTTAAATTTAATTTTTAATTTGAACAAAACTGCCGACCAGGAGCTTGGCTCCTGGTCGGCAGTAATAAACAGTTACTTTTTTGTTTGAGTTTGTTTATTGAAAAGTTGTAGTGTATTTTTTAGTAAATAAGCAATGGTCATGGGACCGACTCCACCTGGAACGGGTGTGATGAATGAAGCCTTTAGAATAACATTGTTTGCATCAACATCACCGACTGTTTCACCTGAAATTTCATTTATCCCAATATCAATTACTATTGCATTATCTTTTATAAATTTATTATTGACGAATTTTGGTTTGCCAATGGCAACAATCAGAATATCAGCTTCATGACATTTTTCTTGTGCCTGATGATCATTGAGTGAAGTAAAAATTATTTTATTGTTTTTTTCATATAAAAATTTAAATGGTTCTGCAAAAATTTCATGATTGGCAAAAATTGTGATAATTTTGTTGTTTAATTCAGTTTTTGTTTCTTGAATCAGACGGTCAACTCCGAGTACAAGCGGTGAAAGAATTGTTGGTTTACCTAACTTGATTTTTTCTATATTTTTTGGATGAAAACCATCGACATCTTTATTCTGGTCAATTGATAATATTATTTTATTAGCATCAAATTTTTCAGGTAATGGTAATTGAACTAAGATGGCGTTGGTTTCCTCGTCAGCATTTAGGAATTTTATAACTTCAATTATTTCTTTTTCTGATGAAGATTCGTCAAATTTATATAAATGAAAATTGATGTTGGCATTGAGACAAGCTCTTTGTTTCAAAGAAACATATAGTTCAGAGGCTGGATCATTGCCAACAAGAATAACAGCTAAACCAGGTTCAATTTTATTTGAATTTATTGTTTTGTATGTCTCTAAATTGATTTGTTCTGCCAGATATTTGCCATCAATTATTTGACATTTAAGTTTTGGACCTGTGATTTTCATGGTGTTTTATTATTCTTGTTTTAAACTAGGATATAATGGGAATTTGGCAGTAAGCTTATGAACTTTTGCTCGGATTTCAGCTAGCTTGTCATTGTTTTCATGATTTGTCAAGGCTTCATCAATTAGATCCACAATATATTCCATTTCCGGTTGTTTCATCCCTCTTGTAGTCAAAGCTGGGGTTCCAAGTCTGATCCCTGAAGGGTCCATTGGGCCTCTTGGGTCGTCTGGGATGGCGTTTTTGTTGATGGTTATTCCTGCTAAATCAAGAGCGCTTTGTGCTTGTTTGCCGGTTATATTTTTATTGGTTAGGTCAATTAGAAGTAGGTGATTGTCTGTGGTGCCAAAACAGATAGAATAATTTTTTTCCTTAAATTTTTTTTCAAGAGCTTTTGCGTTTAATAAAATTTGTTTACAATAATCTTGAAATTCAGGCTGAAGTGCTTCAGCAAAAGCTATGGCTTTGGCCGCAATATTATTTTCATGAGGGCCCCCTTGGAGTCCTGGAAAAACTGCTTTATCAATTTTTTTAGCTAAAGCTTGTTTGCACATGATCATGGCACCACGCGGTCCACGAAGAGTTTTGTGTGTAGTGGTGGTGACAACATCAAAAATTGGGACTGGATTTTCCAATTGTTTGCCGGCAATAAGCCCGGCAATATGAGCAATATCTGCCATGGTGTAGGCACCGACTTCATCAGCTATTGCTTTGAATTTTTTATAATCAAGATGACGAGAGTAAGCAGAAAATCCGGCTAGAATTAATTTTGGTTTATGTTCGATTGCCATTTGTCTAAGATTGTCAAAATCAATATCACCTTCTGCATTGGTTTTGTAACGAATAAAATTAAAAATCTTGGACATGTGAGTTACCGGATGGCCGTGAGTCAAGTGTCCGCCATGGCCTAGGTCCATGCCGAGAATTGTATCGCCAGGTTCGAGCAAAGCAAAATAAACTGCAATATTGGCTGGTGCACCTGAAAGTGGTTGAACATTTACATGTTCGGCGTCAAACAATTGTTTAGCGCGATCAATGGCCAGTTGTTCAACTTGGTCAATAATTTCATTGCCACCATAATATCTGGCGCCGGGATAACCCTCTGAATATTTGTTGGTCAAAACACTACCTAGCGCTTTCAGAACATCGAGAGAAACAAAGTTCTCTGATGGGATCATTTCTAGGTCATTTTCCTGTCGTTCAAGTTCTTTTTTGATAAGTTGTTGTATTTGTGTGTCCATAATTTTCAGGTTATTTTTCTTAATTTTGGCTATAAATTTAATTATATCAGATTGCAGGAACTTGACAAGTTTGATTTTTTACTGTTAAATAAGGTATTAACTTGTTCATTATATTCTATATTCTGAATTTAATATTAGTGATAATAGAAATTTTTTATAATATTATTTTATTATTACTTGCGCCCAGAGCGAAAACCCATGGAAAAAGGGAGGAATTGTAGCCATGGTAGACAAGAAGTCTAAGAATGTGACCCAGCCTTTTGATGTGGCAGTACAAGTCTTGAGACAGCTTTATGATGCTCATACAGCCAGAATTAATGAATTGATCCACGAACAAAAATATTTGGCTGATAAAACAAGTCGTGATTGGGGTGCAGAAATCAGGAATGAATTGATGAGGTTTAATTCGTTGGTTGAGAATTTTACTACACTTGATGATATCGGTGCATCATTAATGAGAGATAGTGTGAAATCTTTGGGAGCTTTGGTTGAAGATGCCTTGAACTATCGTGAGATGCTTTGTAAGGTGGATCGTCAGTTGACTGCAGAAAGTGTCAATCAGGAAGCTTGTGGTCGTGTTTGGGATGAATTGGTAAGGAGAGGTGCAATTGTTGAAACTAAGAAGATTGAAGAAAAAAAGATTGATGACGACAAAAAGGATGAAAATGATCCGGCTTTGGTTAGTTTTGCAATGGGTCCATGGTCATTTGGTGATGCAATTGTTTGTGCTTTGATTGGGCGAGAGAAAGTGTCTTTTGGAGAACTGTATTCTCAACTGTTTGCATGGAAAGTTATTTCTAAATCAGAGGTTGAGAGCTATGAATTCATTGCTGAAGCAATTCTTCATAATTCCAAGTATATCAATGTGTGGAATGAGCCGGTTGGAGTAGAGGATGTTCGGAAGCGTTTTTGTGCTTTGACTGAAAATGGGAAAATGCATTTTGCGCAGAAATTGCACATGGAGTTGTTTGTTGAGCTCACAGGGATGAAGTCATTGAAGTTTATTCCATTGGTGGCGCAGAAGCTTGCTTCAAGATCGGATTTTTTGGTTGCCTTTGCAATTGATCTTCACCTGGAAAAGGGATTTACACGCGATCAGCTACATGAGGCAATGAAAAAATATGGTCTGGATTTGCCGAAAAAAGAATATGTTGTCAGTCCGATTAACCAGGACCGGCAGTTGGCAAATACGAGATTTACACATGTTGGTGATAGTACTCTCAAATCACAGAATGCAAAATTTGTTGTGTCAGAATATGGTTTGACGAAATATCAAGAAATTTTGGATCAACATTTTGCTGTAAAGTAACTTTAGATACAAAAAATCAAAACCGCAGATAAATCTACGGTTTTTTATGTGGGAAAATTATTTTGTTGTTAGAGAAATTATATTGCTATAAGTACCACAAGCCTCACCTACGGCTTGGCAAACACGAAAAAAATAGGTGGTTGCAGGCTTGAGATTGGCCCAACGATAATTTTTGTTTGAAGTTTTGACAGTATCGCTATTTTCCAGTGTTGGTTCAGTAGAAAAAGAAACCATGATGAAAAATTCACTATTAGTGGGGTTGGCGGTTGTCAAAGATAGGTTTACAGCTGATTGTTCTGATTCTCCTGATAAAGTTATTGCTCCTGGGTTTGAGTTGGTTGGAGGAGTTTCAGTATTGGTATTTTCCGCTGGATCAGTTTTAATGGTTAGGATATTGCTATAAGTTTGACAGTCATTGTCTTTGAATAAACAAACTCTGATTTTATATTCTGTGTCATTGGTTAAATCAGTTAAAGTGTCGGTAAAAATTAATTTATTGACTACATGATAATTTGAAGTCGGCCAGCTCGGAGTTGTTTCATTACTGAAAAGAATGTGGAAATTATCAAATTGGTTGTCTGTTAGATTTTCTCCAGACCAAGTTAATGATATTGAATTTGAAGTCTTGGTGCCGGTTAAGGATAGAGAAGCTGAAACGCCTCCAATTTTTTCGGAAATAGTATTGCTCCAACTAATACATTTATCATCGGCAAAAGCACAAACGCGAAAATAATATGTTCCGTCCGCTAGGTTTTCCCAAATATCAGAAGTGTTTTCTGTGAAATGATATGGCTCTGTTCCACTGGAAATATTGTTTGTTGTAGCCTGAAAAACTCGATATCCAGTTGGAGTCGTTTCAGAATTTATTTTCCAAGACAAGGAAAGATTTTTGTTTTGTAGGGTAGAAGTTAAGGTGATATTTTCTTCTGCATCTGTTTTGGTGATATAGAGAATTTTCTTTTCAATTTTTTTATCTTTTTTGACTACAATGTTGATGATGTTTTCGCCAGCTTGAAGTGCAACCTCGGTTTCAAAGTTTCCGTTATTATTTTTTACATCTTTGCCATCAATGAATATTTCTGCTTCAGTATCTGTTGAGCCTTTGATGGTGATTTTATCTTCATTGGTTTTTAATTCTGTTTGTGTTGGTTCTGATAAAGTCAGTACAATATTTTTTTCAAAAATTCCAAGGTAAACACCAAGCTGGCTGTCTTGTTCTTTATTCCAAACTAACCAATCATTATTAATGATATCTGCGAGCTCTTTTTCTTCGGATTCAATCATTTTGTCAGGCTCAAGTGTCGGATTTATTTTGGCATAATATCCTTCATCAATTGTTCTCATTGAAAGAATATTGTCAAGATCAGTGTTTTCATAAACTTTTACTTTGACCCGGCTGGCTATTACTTGTAATTCAGAATTTTGTTCACTGACAATGAGATCAAACCCAGTACCAAGGGCGGTTGATTCGGTTAGGTTATGTCTAACATTATAAATTGAAGGGCTTTGTTCATTGACACGATGATAGACTTCACCTTTTTCTTGGATTAATACAATATTGGCAAAATTAAATTGTTCCAGGGTTATTTGGGAATTTGAGTTCATGCGAAATATACTACCATCTGGTAATTTTATAATTGCTCGGCCAGAGTCAGAAGTCAGGATCGTGCTTCCTTCGGCTAAAATGTCATCTTGATTTAAATTTGTCCATTGATTTTCTTCTTGTTGGTAAATTTGGACTATTCCTTTTATTCCAATAATTTGAGCTTCAGACAACTTTTCACTTGAGTTTGTATCGACTAGAGAGATTTGTTCGGAACTTTTTGGGCTATTAAGATTGAAAATTATAATTAAAAATAAAATAATTAAAATAATAAAAAAAATAAAAAATTTTTTACTTAAAAATTTTGGTTTAGCCCAAATTTTCTTTGGTTTTTTGGGCGTAAATGAAGAATAGATTTTCATAACTTAAAGATTCAATTGCTATTTTAAATCAGGTACTTCGAATTTATTTCTTTAGGGTTTTTATCATGTAAGTGCCTTTGAGCTTATAATAATTTTTCTTGTAATAGCTTCTTACTCCAATTCCAGAGATTACTGCTATTTTATCAAAATTATTTTTTTTGGCAATCTTTTCTGCTTCTAAAAGAAGTTTTTTGCCAAAACCCATGTGTTGTACAGCTTTTTCTTTGCTACCGAGTGAGATAAGTTTTCCATAAGTATGTACTTCTCGAATCAGGGCACAATCCTGTAATTCTGGGATGAAATGTTTAAATTTTTGATCTAAACGCAAACGAAGAAACGCGTATAAGATTTTTTTGTTTGGTGAACTATAATGCAAAAAATATTCGGTTCCTTCAGAAGCGGGATATTTTACAATAAAGAGCTTGGCTTTGCTAATTCCTGTAATATTCTCACGCGCTTCTCGGCAACGAATACATTGACATTCAACACCTTGTTCATCAAGCTGGGTTTTCAAGGTTTGGCGCAGGTTTGATACTTTATTTCCGGCGAGGATGCTTTGTTCAGGTATATCTCGAATTAATCGAATAATTCGGACATAATTAGGGATGATTTTTTTGATTTTTATTAAAAGAGTTATTAATTGTTTGTTTGAATAAGGTTTGAATTTGCCTTTTTTCCACCAGGTATAAATTTTTGTTCCTGCTGTTACCACTGTCGGGTAAATTTTTAGCATGTCTGGTTGAAAATTTTCATCAGAAAAAAGTTTTTCAAACATTTTGAAATCTTTTGTGGGAGTAGAGCCTGGTAAATTTGGCATCATGTGATAAGCGACTTTGAATCCTGCTTGTTTCATCAGTTTGGTAGCTTTGACAATTTGTTCGACTGTATCACCCCGTTGATTGAGTTCTAATATTTTGTTATCAATAGCCTGAACACCGATTTCGATTTTGGTACAACCAAGTTGGCGAAATCGGATTAATTCTTTTTGATTAATATAATCTGGTCGTGTTTCTAGAGTCAAACCAATAATTCGGTGTTTAGCTCGTTCATTGGTTTTTTGCGCTTGGGCTAGAGATTGACTGGTTTTCTTGTTGCAGGCGTCAAAACAGCGTCTGATAAACCATGTTTGGTATTGTTTTGGTAGAAATGAAAAAGTACCTCCCATGATAATTAATTCAATTTTGTCAGTTTGGTGTCCATGTTCTTCCAAGGCTCGAAGTCGGTATTTTACTTGATCATAGGGATTGAATTTTGTTAGAATGGCGCGCATAACCGCTGGTTCGTTTGAAAGGTAGCTTTTTGGCATGTCTTTTTCATTTGGGCAAAAAGCGCAGTTTCCTGGACATTTGTAATGCTTGGTTAGGACTGCAACTGGTGCAACTCCAGACAAAGTTCTGATTGCTCGCTTTTTTAAAAGATGTTCAATTTCTGGTTTGGCCGAGATTTTTTTCTTCTTTAGTAAATGTTTGTAGGTATATAAAAGTTCAGCATTGCTGACAATGCCGACCTTGTAATTATTAGCCATTCTGTTTTTTACTTTTTTCAATCGGTTTTGGTTGAGGATTTTGGCAGATAACAGAATTTTAATTATTTGTTCATTGATGTTTACCGTTGTTTTTTGCATTTTAGAAGGATGTTAGGGATGATATGGTTGTAATTGCTTATCTTAATCCGCAATATTGATTTTGGCAAGGTCAGAATTGGAAATTCCTAAGCCCATACCTCTCATGATTTCAAAGGCATCAGATGGTCGGCCAAGAAAATATCTTTTGCCGTTGCTAGGATAAACATACCAGGCTTCACCATGATTTTCGACTTGGAGGAGAATTTTGCCTTTTACTAGGTTGATTAAGTCTTGATCCAGTGGAAGAATAGGAAATCGGCCATCGCCGTTTGGGTTGTAGCCATTTAGTAGTTCTTCTTTGTCAAGAAAATTGTCAGCATCAGAGTCTGGATTGTTTAAGTTGGTTTTAATGGCTGTTTCAAGAAGGTCAACTAAACCGTCTTTGTCTGTATCTTCCCCTGACTGGGCAAAAAGTCCGATTGGAATTTTATCAAGATGTTCATTGGTAATACCCAGACCAAGTGTTTTCATAAGTCTGAAGGCAGAATCTGGTCGGTCAAGGAAAAAACGGGTGTCAGTGCTTGGGTTGATGTACCAAGCCTCGCCATTATCTTCAACTTGCAAGACAATTTTACCTCGAAGTTCGTCTATAATATTGCCGGCAAAAACAGAATAGGTAGTAACAACGGCAATGGCAAGTATTATAATAAATAAAGCAATTATTTTTTTCATAAATTGAAAATGGTTATTTTTTGTTTTTGGTTCAATTGATTGATATTATGAATAAATTATAGCAGAAAAGCTTAGAATTTTGAAATAAAGCGTAGTTTAAGAACTGAATAATGTTTTTTTCGCCCGAACCGACAGCCGGGCTGTCGGTTCGGGCGAAAGAGAAGTCGGGCGAAAGAGAAAATTGACAAAATTATTTATCTGTACAATTATGATATATACATAATCTATGGAATTAGAGGTGACCAAAGGTCACTTCTTACAAAAGGAGGTGTGGATGGTACCACTCAATGAAAGTGATGATTTTACTGCGTCAGCATGTTCAAACTCAAGTAAATCTAATGCTGTACTTTATCTTGTGGTGGGTTCTCCAAGAATTTTATCGCTACCTTTGATAAGGATAAGGCTTATCGAGCATTAAAAAAAGCGGAGCAATTTTCTAGTCATGCTCATGTTGTAGCTATGCCACTTGATGTTTATGATCAAAATAGGTGGGTTGTGTAAAACATTGATAATATCAGTGTTTTTTTGTAAAAAGTTAGTTAATGAAAAAACATTTTCGCCCGAACCGACAGCCAGGCTGTCGGTTCGGGCGAAAGAGAAGTCGGGGAAAAAGAAGTCGGGGAAAAAGAAGTCGGGGAAAAGAGAAGTCGGGGAAAGCTTGATTTCTATTAGGCTTGAAGCTATAATTTAATAGTATTATGAAAGATAAGTTCCAACAAATTACCCAGAAAAGCTATGATCAGATTGCAGGGCAGTTTTCTTATTCTCGAAATTATGTTTGGAGTGATTTGCAGGTGTTTCTGGAATATGTAAATGATGGTGATGATGTTTTGGATCTTGGCGCTGGTAATGGTCGAATGGTGGAATTTTTGCAGGACAAGGCAGTGAATTATTTGGGGGTTGATAGTAGTCGAGAATTGATAAAACAAGCAAAACAAAAATTTCCTAAATTTAAATTTCAGGTAAAAGATGCCTTGAAGATAAATTATAGGAATAAATTTGATGTGGTGATCGCAACTGCTGTTTTGAATCATTTTGCTGATGAAAAATCCAGAATTGTTGTTTTGAAAAATATTTATAGAAGCTTGAAGCCCGGTGGTGATTTGCTTATGAGCAATTGGAATATGTGGAATGAAAAAAATCCAAAAGGAATGAGAAAATTTGAAAAAATGAAAAAAGAATTGAATGATGAAAACTTTTTTGACAAATTTGGGGTTAAAAAGTCTGAAATTGACACTGGTGATGTCTTGACTGTGTGGGGTGAAGACAGTGTTTTGTATTATCATGCTTTTACAATTGAAGAGTTGAAAGAGTTGTGCGAAAAAGTTGGATTTAAGGTTGTGAAAAATTATTATTCTTTGCGCGGTGTGAAAAGTACGAAATTGAAAGGGGATAATTTGATTTTGGTTGGGAAGAAATGGGAAAAATAGATTTAGATCAATTATACATAATTTAGAAAAAGTATGGGTATGTTTGAATGGATTCGTTCAAAACCAAAAAAAGAAGAGCCTGCGATTGGAGTTTTTGAGTACGAAGATGAAAACGGAGTATTGCGAACTGAGGGAGGGATTGAAGATGCTGACGATGCGGATACTCCAGAGGATGAGTTTGATAATGATAGCGAAGATGCAGAAGATACTTTTACAGCGCGTGAGGATGAAGATGGTGATGCTGATGAGGATGCTGGAAACGAGGATGGTCATGATGCAGAAGATGAAGGTGTGGATGATGGGGAGGAATAAATATTGTAAAAGATAAGCCAACTTCCAGTTTGAAATATAGCTGGATTTTGGTATAATAAAGATAGATTAAGAATTAGTAAATTATGCAGTTAAATTACAAGAAGGTATATTTTTCAGGAATTGGTGGAATTGGTGTGTCTGCCTTGGCAAAAATGTTTTTGCAATCTGGGGTTGAAGTGGTTGGTTCAGATTCTAATAAATCAGAAATAACTGAAGAAATCGAAAAATTAGGTATCAAAGTAAATTATAAACAAACAGCTGGTAATATTACGGGTAATTTTGATTTGATGATTTACTCTCCAGCTGTGTCTGAAAATAATCCCGAGCGACAGAAAGCAAAAAAAATAGAATTAATACAAAAAAGTTATCCTGAAATGCTTGGTAAGATCAGTAAAATGTTTGAAACTGTGGCTGTTTCTGGTACCAATGGCAAATCAACAACAACGGCTATGTTGGCGCAGATTTTGCTTGATGCAGGCATTGACCCAACCGTTATTTTGGGATCAAAAATGCCAAGGATTGATGGAAATTTTCACCAAGGTAAAAGTAAATATTTTGTGGTTGAAGCCTGTGAATATCGTAGTCACATGATGAATTTATCGCCAAAAGCGATTATTTTAACCAATATTGAAGAAGATCATTTGGATTATTTCAAGGATTTGCATCATATAATCAGTTCTTTCCAGCAATATATTGAAAAGTTGGGGGTTGATGATTTGCTAGTTATCAATAATGATGATCTCAATATTGCTCAACTGAATTTGCCTGATTGCAAAATAATGACTTATGGTATTAATAAAGTTTCAGATGTCATGGCTAGTAATGTGCATATAAAAGACGGGCATCAAATTTTTGAACTAGCTTTTAAGGGAGAAAATGTTGGTGAGGTAAAGTTACAAGTTCCTGGTGTTTTTAATGTTTACAATGCTTTGGCGGCAATCTGCTATGCCATGAGTTTGAATGTTTCGCTTGAAAAAATAAAAAACAGTTTGCACAGTTTTCCCGGTTTATGGCGAAGATTTGAAAAAATTTGTAATGATGATATTACTGTAATTTCAGATTATGCACATCATCCGACTGCGGTGGCAGGAACAATTCAAGCTGCTCGTGATTTTTATTCCGGACGAAGAATTATTGCGGTCTTTCAGCCTCATCAGCATAGCAGGACAAAAGAATTATTTAATGAATTTGTTGAATCATTAATTAATGCTGATGTGATTATCTTATCAGAGATATTTGATGTGGCAGGACGAGAAGAAACCAAAGATCAAGATGTTAGCTCGGATGATTTAGCGAAAGAATTAAATGAAAAAGGTAAGGAAGTATATTTTACTGAAAATTTGAAAAAAACAATAAAGCAAATACAAAAAGTGATGCAAGCTGGTGATGTTATTTTGGTAATGGGTGCGGGTTCGGTTTATACGATTGTTGAAAAAATTATACCCTGAAACCATGTACTATAAACAAGTTTAAGTGCATGGCGAGTAAATTCAGGGTGACAAGTGAGTGAGAGGTTGTGACAAGTGGGTTTTGAAGAATTATACCCTGAAATAAATTCAGGGTGACAAGTGAGTGAATGTTTTGGCAGGCTTAGCGTGACAAATTATTTGTAGGTTTTTGACAAGCTTACTGGGATAGTTTAATTTATAATTTCTAGCAAATTCAGGATGACGAGAAATGTTAATAATTATGAAAAATAATCACGAACAATTAGAAAATAGTGTATTGAATAAGACTCGAGTGAGAAAACAAAATAAAAGACTTGTTAGCGCGAAGACAGGGACTCTTAGTCGTGAATTGAAAAAACAGGAAATAGCAATGAAGCGGAAAAAGATAGGGGTTAGGGTTCGGGTGAAGAAAATATAGTTACAAATATACAAATATTACAAATACTACAAATACTAGAATGCTAGAAATACGAATTACTAATATTAAAATTTTACAATATGTTAGATAAATTAAAATTGGATTATGGTTTAGATTTTAGGGGGAATCAAAGTTTAGCTGAATTTACAACTTTTAAAATTGGTGGACCAGCAAAATATTTTGTCGAGGTTGGGAATAGAGTTGATTTGCAGAAAGCTCTTCAGGCAGCGGTTGATAACAAGCTGAAATATTTTATTATTGGAGGTGGAAGTAATTTATTGGTTTCTGATGATGGGATTGATGGCTTGGTAATATTGCTTCGAGGAGAAAAAACCGAGATTAATGGATCAGAGATTCAGGTTTTTGCCGGGAATAATTGGCCAAAGTTTGTTCAATTTACAATTAATTCAGGTTATGAAGGGTTGGAATTTAGTGGAAATATTCCGGGGACTGTTGGTGGAGCTGTTCGCGGAAATGCAGGTGCTTATGGTAAAGGTGTCGGTGATTTTGTAAAAGAAGTTGAAGTATTGGTTGTTAATGACAAGGAGGTCAGTCTCAAAATATTAAATAAACAAGAATGTGAATTTGAATACCGAGAGAGTATATTTAAGAAAAATTTGAATTATGTTGTAGCTGAAGTTGTTTTTACTTTGCCAAAAACTGGTAGAAGCAAAGAACTACAACAAAAAGAAATTGCTGAAGAAGCTAAAATGCGTTGCGGTAAACAGCCGTTGAAATATCCAAGTGCTGGGTGTTCTTTCAAGAATGTTATTTTTTCAGATCAGATGCTACAATATAAGGGGTGGGAAACTCATGGGAAAATCGCAGCCGGAAAATTCATTGAAGAAGCTGGATTAAAGGGTAAGCAAATTGGTGGGGCGAAAATATCAGACGAACATGCGAATTTCATAGTAAATACCGGGAATGCAACTGCCAGTGATGTGGTGCAACTCATTAGTTTGATAAAAATGAAAGTGCGAGATGAATTTGGGGTTCAACTTGAAGAGGAAGTGCAGTATGTGGGGTTTTGAAGAGAGAGCACAAAAATACCAAATAAGATCGGATTAGATCAGTAATTTAGCAATATTTGTATCAGTCATTAGTTTAATAAGAAAATATATGGAGGGGAAAACACATTTTGAAAATTTGGAACCGGATGTGGAGGAAGTAATTGAAGATGACGAAGATATTCTGGATGATGATGAAAAAAAGGAGTTAAAAATTACACCTAATTCAGAAAATAGATTTGAAAAACAGCCAGAGTTCCAACCGGAGAAAGAAGTGAAGAAGAATAATAAATTATGGTTATTTCTTGGCATGGCAGTTTTATTGTCGTTAATCATAATCGGATTGTGGTTTGTTTTTTACAATAATGAAAATAATAAATTTGAACCAAACCAAAATTTAGCAGTTGATATTGTCCAGGAAGAAAATGTTAATCAAACGAAAATAGAGTATTTTAGTTTCTTGGATCAGGATAAATTTTATAGTGTGAAAATTCCTGAAAATTGGTTTCTTGCTCGGATAGAACAAGGCTTTAGGTTAAATGAATCGGCAGAAAATTCAAATAAATTAATCGAATTTCAGTTGGTTGAATATTCTGATGAACTTGATACTTATCTTACACAGATTGCCGAAGTTGGTGAATTTGAATTAGCTGAAAAATCGAGGATAATTTCCGCTGGTTTGCAGGGCAGGAAAGTAAAATTTGTGAAAGAGGATTTAAATGGTTATATTGTTGTTCTGAAAAAAAATAATAATGTTGCAGTTTTTTATCTGAATTCTGAAGATGAAAAATATCAGGATATTTTGACAGAGATTAGTCGGAGTTTTGTGTTGTTTGACGAGGGGAATTTAAAAAATGAAGAAAATCAGGTTTTTGATTTGATGGTGACATACAATAAAGATTTTGATGTTAATGAAAATGATTTGGGGTTTGAAATTAAGTATAATGATGAAAAAATTGGTGAGATAAAGGCGGTAAGCAGTGAGAAAACTATTGGACAATATCGGGATGATATTATAAATTCAGATAATTTTAAGTTGATTGATGAATACAGTGTGTCAATTGATGATAGAATGTTTTTTGTAAGTCTTGGGTCGCAGTTTGAAATCAGGAAAAAACTTTATCTTATAAAAAATGAAGGTAGTATGTGGGAAATCTGGCTTGATAATATGAACTTTGAAGCTGGGTTTGAACAAATGATCTCGACTTTGAAAATAAATAATTAAAAATATATGAAAATCAACATCAAGGCAACAAACATGGATCTCACAGAGTCGATTAAGAACTATGCGAATGAAAAATTAGGGGGAATTGATAAGTATTTTGACAACATACAACAAATAGATGTTGAAGTTGGGAAAACAACTAAGGGACAAGCCAAGGGAGATGTTTTTTTTGCAGAAATAAATGTATCGGTACCAGGAAAATTATTGAGGTATCGTGATGAGACTGACGAGCTTTATAAAGCAATTAATGCAACCAAGAAAGGAATGCAAAATGAAATAAAAAAATATAAAGAAAAAATGAGAACAAGTTAATCATATGAATTATCGTTATGTAGCGAGGTCAATCAGTCATTTTAAGGTAAATGTGGTTGTAAAAATTCTTATTCTCTCGGATTTTATTGTGCTGTCAGCGGCGAATATTCTTTCTCCAATATTTGCAATTTTTATTGCGGAGAATGTCCCTGGCGGAACAATTGAAGCTGCTGGAATAGCAGTCGCGATTTATGCTGTGTCCAAGTCAGTGTTTGAGGTCCCAGTCGGAATTTTTATTGATAAGAAAAAAGGAGAAAGAGATGATTTAACAGCATCTTTTTTGGGAACATTGCTTCAAGGCGTAGCTTATTTTTTGATGATTTTCATAACCAATATTTGGCAATTGTATTTGCTCCAAGCTGTAATGGGGTTTGCCAGCGCAGTAGCTTTTCCAGGTTGGTATGCGATTTTTTCCAGACATGTTGATGATAATAAGCAAGGATTTGAATGGAGTTTGTATGATGTTTTGATTGGATTTGGTTATGCTGGTGCGGCCGCGATTAGTGGTTTTATTGCAGTAATGTGGGGATTTAAAACAATATTTATAGTTGTGGCTATTTTTACTTGTATTGGAGCTTTTTTATTGCCGATAATCTTTCCACAGATGAAAAAAAAATAAAAGATAAAAATAATATAAAAAATCACACTGTGTTAAGTGTGGTTTTTGATTATATTTAAAGAAGTTTTGAAAGCTGTAAATTGTTGTTCGCTGATCCCTTCGGTACCGAGTAAAACATCAGGTTTGAATTTGCCATGAAAATCAGAACCGCCAGTTGTAATTAACTCATATTCAGTTGCAATTTGGACAAGAGTTGTTTCGAAGCCAAAGTTGTGCTGGTGATTTAATTCAAGTCCATCAAGTTTTCCTTGGCGAATCAAGGCTATGAGTAGGTCATTGAATAATGCTGGGTCTTTGGTTAGAATTTTTCCTGGATGAGCCCAGACAGCAATCCCACCTAGCATATGAATCAGTCTGATTGCTTCAAATGATGAAATCAGTTTATCTTTGTTGAATTTAGCAAAGGCAATACCATGTTTGGATGTTTCGGCAATTGCTTGCGCAAAAGAAACATGGCCAAACTTTTGTCTGAATTCTCGTAGCCAAAGTTTGAAGGTACAGGGGCTGGGGCAGGAGAGAAGTTGATTGACAAGTTGAAGTGTTAAGGATGGTTCAACTAAACCAGCATGTTTGTAAGCTTCAAGTGATTTTTCTGCTCGTTGATTGATCACTTGCCAATTTGGTCGCAAGATAGATTCAAGTAGCTCATTTTGAGTATAATCAATGCCATAGCCTAGAATATGCAATATTTCACCATTTAGAAATGAACTTATTTCAATTCCTGCTAATCCTTGAAGCCCGAAAATTTTTAGTGCCTGCATAAATTTTGGTAATCCATACCAACAGTCATGATCAGTCAGACAAATTGTTGTCAGACCAGCATGATATGCTTGACGGACAATTTCTGTTGGAGGAAAGTATCCATCAGAATAATGTGAATGAATGTGCATATCAACTGGGAAGTTTGGCATGGCTTTGTTCTCCGTTCCAGTTGTGATTACAATTTAATTATGTTAATCCAAACAAGATAGATTGTCAAAGATGAAAAAACACACTGATTAGAATGTGTTTTAATAGACTGTGTGAAAAAGCTGTTAGGTTTCAGCTTTGAGTACTTCTCCGAGGAAATTTTTGAGCTGATCAAATTCATCAGGGGTGAATTTCAGCTTTGGCAAACAGTCAAAGACTACATGATCAATTGTTTCAGGTCTGGTAAAAACTGTGACTAGGAAGTGGTCCCCGAATTCACGACTCATTTCAGTCTGGCGATATTTTTTCATGGTTTCTAGTTCTAATTTGAGAATTTTGAGCTGGTAAAGCGACAAGAAATAAAATTCATTATAATGATTATTGGAATTAATTGAGCCGAGAATATAGATTCTTAATGGGAGTCCCGGTTCTGATGATGTATCAGATAATGCATCGGGGGTTCTAAATCCGATGATACGAATTCTCTGACGAGAAAGCTCTGCTACTTGATCAAAGAAAATTGTACCAAACACTCCTGACAATGGATGAAAAGGTCTATGGATGTCTGTCATCGTTTGCTCCTGTCTGTAGGTGGTAGATATAAGTGTATGAAAAAAAGATTGATTTGTCAACCAAACTTGAAAAAAATGTTGATAAATGCTACAATGTCAGCAGTTTTTATTGTATGAAATTTACCTAAAATATGTCAATATTGTCAGATTTATTCAAAGACCCAAATCAGAAGGTGATTGCCAAATTACAGCTGAAGGTTGAACAATGCAACCAGCTTGAAGCTGAAATTGAAAAACTTTCAGATGAGGAATTAAAAAATAAAACACAAAAATTTAAAGATTTATTAAAAGATGGCAAGACTTTGGATGATATTTTGCTTGAGGCTTTTGCGGTTGTAAGAGAAGCGTCAAAAAGAACAACCGGTCTACGGCATTATGATGTACAGCTAATTGCTGGTATTGTTTTGCACCAAGGAGAAATTGCTGAAATGAAAACCGGTGAAGGTAAAACTTTGGTTGCGCCTTTGGCAGTTTATTTAAATGCACTTGAAGGTAAAGGTGTCCATGTTGTTACAGTTAATGATTATTTGTCACGAAGAGATGCGGTTTGGATGGGGCAGGTTTATAATTTTCTTGGATTAACTACTGGTATTCTTCAACATCAAGCTTCTTTTATTTATGATGAAACATCTACGGGTGAGCCTGAAGTTGACAAGGAAAGAGATGAAGAAGCCAGTTATAAAGTTGAAAACAGATATTTGAAGCCTTGTAGCCGAAAAGAAGCATATGGTGCGGATATTACCTATGGAACCAATAATGAATTTGGTTTTGATTATTTGCGGGACAATATGTCACCGACTTTGGAAGACAAAGTACAGCGGGGATTTAATTATGCCATTGTTGATGAAGTGGATTCTATTTTGATTGATGAAGCCAGAACACCGCTAATTATTTCTGCTCCAGCAGAAGAGTCAGCTTCTGATTATCAACGATTTGCTCAATTGGTGCCTAAATTGAAAGAAAAAGATGATTATAATATTGATGAAAAAATGAGAGCCGCGACTCTGACTGAAGAAGGTATTGCCAAGATGGAAAAACTTTTAAACATGGATAATATTTATACTGAAGGCGGTATTAGAATGGTGCATCATTTGGAGCAAGCTTTAAAGGCTCATACTTTATTTAAAAAAGATGTTGATTATTTGATTAAGGATGGCGAGGTTATAATCATTGATGAATTTACTGGCCGTGCTATGCTAGGTCGAAGATATTCTGAAGGATTGCATCAAGCAATTGAAGCCAAAGAAGGGGTTGAGGTAAAACAAGAGAGTCGGACCATGGCAACTGTGACATTTCAAAATTATTTCAGAATGTATAATAAATTAGCCGGCATGACAGGTACAGCCTTGACTGAAGCTGAAGAATTCTCAAAAATTTATAGTTTGGAAGTTACTGTAATCCCAACCAATAAACCGGTTGTTCGGCAGGATTTTGGGGATAATATTTATTCAACAGAAGCTGGTAAATTCAAGGCTGTGGTTGAAGAAATAAAAAAATTGCATGACAAGGGACAGGCTGTATTGGTCGGTACTATCTCAATTGAAAAAAATGAACAATTGAGTCTGATGTTGAAGCAAGCTGGTGTACCTCATGTTTTATTGAATGCTAAACAGCATGATAGAGAAGCGGAAATTTTAGCCCAGGCCGGTAAAAGGGGTTCAGTGACTGTGGCCACCAATATGGCTGGTCGTGGGGTTGATATTATTTTGGGTGGTGCGCCATTTGACAAAGATAAATTTGAAGCAGTGGTTGGGCTTGGAGGTTTGTTTGTTCTTGGCACTGAAAGACATGAATCTCGTCGTATTGATAATCAGCTTCGTGGTCGTTCAGGTCGACAAGGTGATCCTGGCGCTTCGCAATTTTATATTTCCATGGAAGATGATTTGATGAGAATTTTTGGTCAAGACCGAGTGAAAAATATGATGCTTCGCATGGGCGTGCCAGAGGATGTACCGATTACCAATAAATTAATTACCAATTCAATTGAATCTGCTCAAAAGAAAGTTGAAGGTAATAACTTTGATATTCGTAAACATTTGGTTGAATATGATGATGTGATGAATAAACAGAGAGAGATTATTTATAAGAAAAGAGATGATATTCTCCAAACTTTTCAGGATAATCCAATAGAATTAAGAAAATTGGTTTTGGAAATGGTTGAAGATGAGGTTGAACAAGTTGTTTCATTTCATACAGCTCAAGTTTCAGGAGAAAAAAATGGTGATTGGGATATTTCGGAAATTGCTGAAGTGGTAAAAACAATTTTTTCAGTAGACTCAAATTTCAAAGATGAATTACAAAGGTTTGTTGAAGATAATAAAAAGCGAGATGCTGGTTTTGAATTAACTTCGGCGGTTGTTGATTATGTTATGAATGTTGCACGAAGTAAATATTCTGATCTTGAGAAGCAGGTTGTAGAGCAAACCGGTAATGATAAATTGATGACTATGATTGAAAAAGAAGTTTTGATTCGAAGTATTGATAATATTTGGGTTGACCATCTTGATGCAATGCAGGCAATGAGATCTGGCATTGGACTTCGTGGTTATGCCCAGAGAGATCCATTGATAGAGTATAAACGAGAAGCTAAGCAACTTTTTGTTGAACTATTAAATGTTATTCAAAAGCAAGTTGTTTATTCAATATATAAAATTGGATTTAATGCACAAATCCAAGCGTCTTCTCCGATGCAAAGCCAGAATATGAGTTATTCAGCTCCGGCCAAAGAAGCTGTTGATTCACCATTTAAAAATCCTTATGAAAAGGTTCAACGAAAAGAAGCTATTCGAAGCTCAAAAGTCTATGATCAGTCAGGCAAAAAAGTCGGACCAAATGATCTGTGTCCATGTGGTTCTGGCAAAAAGTATAAAAAGTGTCATGGTTAGTTGATTGGGTCGCAAACTAAGCTGATAGGTTCGCAAGCGAAGTTGATAGGTCCGCAAACTAAAGTTTGCGTCCCTTAGACGGTTGTTTATAATAGAAAAAACCGCAGTAAGATTACTGGGTTTAGAATTATTGAAGCTTGAAAATTAGTTTAAATTTATTTTTTTACATCTTGCTCGGTTTGGATTTTTACAGCATAAATGTCGTATGGTATTGGTTTATCTGGTTGATCTGGAAAAACAATCAAAAGTGGTTGTTCGATTACATCAAAATTGTTTCTGGTCCAGTCCCAGTTTCTCGGATCAGTATTAAATCCCCAAATTGTTCCAACAAGTTTTGATTTTTTATGTTTGACAGTTACGCCTTTTTTGAAACCTTTGTCTAAACAGTGTTGGAGTAGTTCTTGAAGAATGCGATAGCGCTTTATTTTTTTTGCATGACAGGTGACATTGCAGATCGCCATACGATTCATGATTTCTGCAAAGTCAATGATGGTGAAAAGATCAAAAACTTGAGTCATCTTTGGTGTCCTTTCCGTTGGAAGAATGTGGTAATCTCAACATTTTTTAAAAATTTTGTCAATATTTTTGTTTGACTGTTGATAAAACGCAGTAAATTGTTGCAAAAATCACTTTTTTTTATTAAAATGTAGGCATTGTTTGAGTTGATAGATTATAGATGATAGATTATAGTTGTCTGTGTTTTTAATAAGATTTTTATAAGATAAAAGATTAATAATATTTATGGCAAAATTACAAGAAAGAACAAAAGTTAGAATTTGGTTAATCGTGATTTTAGTTGTGGCGGTTGTTGTAGGTTTTTATGATTTCCCACAACCAATAGACAAAAGTATTGATTGGATTAATCAAAAATATGATAAACAGATAGGCCATATAACTGGTGTACCATTTCATCTAGGTTTGGATTTACAAGGTGGAACCCACTTGGTTTACGAAGCTGATACAACTGCAATTGAAGGCGGTGAAGAGGGGGTAGCACTCGATGGTGTAAGAGATGTTATTGAGCGAAGAGTAAACGCTCTTGGTGTAGCTGAACCAGTGGTTCAAACAAATCAATCCAATGGTAAATGGCGAGTTATTGTTGAGCTTGCTGGGGTAAAAGATGTAAAAGAGGCGATTGCCATGATCGGTGAAACTCCTCTTCTAGAATTTAAAGAAGAAAATACTTTACCAGCGAGAGAACTGACGGCTGAAGAAACAAAAGATTTAAATAAATACAATAAAGATGCTCGGGCTAAAGCCAATGATGTTTTGGAGCAAGCATTAGATGGAGCTGATTTTGCCCAATTGGCGAATCAGAATTCAGAGGATGAGTATTCAAAGAATAGTGGCGGAGAATTGGGTTTTATTTCTGCTGATGATCAGACATATAGTTCCTTGTATGCAGAAATTGATAAATTAAATATTACAGAGCAACAGAATATAAAAAAATTGATTGAAGATGATGATGGATTAAACATTGTAAAGGTAAATCAACTGCAACAGGGTGAAAAACAGGTAAAAGCAAATCATTTACTTATTTGTTTTATTGGTAAACAAAGCTGTGAAAGTCAGGAGACTAGAGAAGAAGCTTTGGCCAAGATTAATAGTTTGAAAGAACAAGCGACTGCTGATAATTTTGTTTCTTTGGTCAAATCAAACTCTACTGAACCCGGAGCTAGTGATGGTGGCGGTGATCTTGGTTGGTTTGGTCGTGGAGTGATGGTTCCTGAATTTGAAAATGCTGTATTTGACCAGCCAGTTGACACAATATCTGATGTGATTGAAACTGATTTTGGTTTTCATTTGGTTTATAAATCTGATGAAAAGAATTCAACTGATTATGATGTGTCACGGATTTTTATTAATTTGAAAACTGAAACTGATATTTTACCACCACAGGATCAGTGGATAAATACTACTCTTAGTGGTAAAAATTTGAAGAGAGCTTGGGTTGAGTTTGACCAAACTACAAATGCACCTCATGTAAGTCTTGAATTTGATGATGAGGGAAAACAATTATTTGCCGAAATTACCAAAAAGAATGTTGGCAAGTTAGTTGCAATATTTCTCGATGGTCAGCCAATAAGTATTCCTAGAGTAAGTGAAGAAATTACTGAAGGTAGAGCGCAAATCAGCGGATCATTTGATGTGATTGAAGCAAAATTATTATCTCAAAGGTTAAATGCTGGTGCTTTGCCAGTACCGATTGAACTTGTTTCTCAACAAACTGTAGGTGCCTCTCTCGGGGCAACTTCATTACAAAAGAGCTTATTTGCGGGAATGATTGGATTTATTTTAGTTATGCTATTTATGATTGGATATTATCGTTTGCCAGGAGTTTTGTCGGTAATTGCTTTGTTGATATATATAGTAGCAATTGTGTTTTTGTTCCAATTAATTCCAATTACTTTGACTCTGGCTGGTATTGCTGGTTTTATCTTGTCAATCGGTATGGCAGTTGATGCCAATGTGTTGATTTTTGAAAGAATGAAAGAGGAAATGAAAATGGGTAAACCATTGTCTTCCTCTGTTGATGAAGGATTCAAAAGAGCGTGGTCATCAATTCGTGATGGCAATGTATCAACTTTGATTACCTGTTTTATTCTGGCTTGGTTTGGTACCAGTATGATAAAAGGTTTTGCTATTACACTTGGACTTGGCGTGATGCTAAGTATGTTTTCTGCTATTGTGGTTACTAGGATTTTCTTGAAGTATGTTGTAAGTATGAATAAAGCTGGGAAAAATACTTGGTTTTATGGTGTTAATAAGAAATCAGGTATGGTTAAAGAATAAATTTGTTAGTAATTAGCAATTTGAATTAAATATTTATTAATGATTTATGAAAAAAGTTGTTGACATAATTGGCCGAAGTAAAATATGGTTGACGATTTCGGGCACTCTAGTAGCACTAAGTTTAATATTGTTGTTGATTTGGGGCTTGAATTTAGGAATTGATTTTACTGGTGGGAGTTTGCTCGAAGTAAGTTTCATGGAACAGCGACCACAAATGCAAGAAATAAGTGATGCAATAAAAGAATTGAATTTGGGTGGTGAGGTTACTGTTCAGCCAACAGAAGACACGGGGTTTATTATTCGTTTCCACTCGATTGAAGAAGGGGTGCATCAGCAGATTGTTGACAAGCTCAAAGAAAAATTTGATGCAGACGGAAATAATGTCAGACAAGAGAGGTTTGAATCTATTGGTGCTTCAATTGGACAGGAATTAAAATCAAAAGCTTTTTCTGCAATGATTTTAGTTCTTTTGGCAATTGTGGCTTATATTGCTTGGGCTTTTAGAAAAGTTTCTTATCCAGTTAAATCATGGAAATATGGTGTGGTGGCTATTGTTACTTTATTTCATGATGTTATTATTACTGTGGGCATATTTGTTGTTTTGGGTAAATTTTTAGATGTTGAAGTTGGATTAACCTTTGTGGCTGCACTGTTGACAATTCTTGGTTATTCAGTCAACGATACAATCGTTGTTTTTGATAGAATTAGAGAAAATATTTCTCGGCTTACTGGAACAAATTTCCCGGAAATTGTAAATCGGTCAATTAATGAAACAATTTCACGATCAATCAATACATCGTTTACAACCATGCTGGTTTTACTCGCAATCTTTTTCTTTGGTGGTGTAACAATTAAGTATTTTGTGTTAGCTTTGATTTGCGGTATATTTTTTGGAACTTATTCATCTATATTTGTGGCCAGTCCGCTTTTGGTATTGTGGGAGAAGTTTAGTAAAAAATAGATGATTGAAATAGTGAAATATTGTAATATTGAAATAGTGAAAAAGTGAAATATTGGAAATATAAAATCGTTCGAGTGATTCGAGCGGTTTTTAATTAAACTTAAATAGAAATTTATATATAATAGTTGACACTGATTAGTTTTTCTGATAGAATATTGTACGCACGGTTCATTGATAATATGTCTCACTGGCCATGGTGGTCGGTGAGAAAACTTCGCCTACGGGCGGAAGGGGTTGTTATGCGATACCGAATGTTATGTATTTTGCCAGTTTTGGTCTTGCTACTGGATAGTTTACCTGCTTTGGCAGTAAACTTACCAGAAGCGGATTTTGAGACAGGGACATATGCTGAACACCTATTCACAGATGAAATGCCTGTTTATACTTGGGATCCGGATACGGCAATCAAGTATGGATATTTTGATGATATTCCTTCGGAAAATGTTGGTACTGCTTGTCCTCAATCATATAGATGTGATATCCCGATTATTAATCGTTGTGGTACTACTGTGCTTAATGTTATTGCATTTAAATATGAAAATGGATATTTTATTTCATCAGATGTTGTGACCTATCAGTACTTTTTGGAACAAGTACCTCCAGCAGAACCGATTTTTGAACCAGTAGCATTTACATTTGAAAAAAATGATCCAAATTTTACTGTTTTGATGGGGTATGATGATAACAGTTCATTGCGCTATTCAACCGATGGGAATGATCCATACTTTATGGGTAATCAATGGTTGGATGATGTGAATAGTATTGATGTAAATGGAGCTTGGTATGTCTTTAATACAGATAAGACTAGGACTATTCGAATGATTTCTTGTCGAGATGTTTGCCCTGCCGATGCTGGTTGTTCAGATGAAGTGGTGGTGACATATACTTGCCAGAGATGGACTATGCCACCTGTTATTTCTCCTGATGATACGAGTCCCTTTGAAGGACCGATTCAAGTGACTATTTCAGTAATGTCGCAACAGACATTGAAATATACTCTTGATGGTTCAAATCCATTGACTAATGGTATTGATGGTGGACAAGGTGTCTCCTTGCAGATTTCCGAGAATACTATTGTCAAAGCTGTGGCCATTGAAAATGATGAAGATTGTGTGGCTATTCCGAGCTTTGCGTATAGAGATTATGAGTTTTTGGAATATTATATTCCTGAACCACCTGAAGTGGATTTGCAGACAGGATTCTACAATTACTTTGATTATTCGGAAACTGATCCACTTACAGTGAATATTCTTTGGACACAGGAATTTGCATATACAACTGACAATACTGAACCGATTTGTGAATACTTTCCGTTCCGTCCAGTCCCTGATAACCCGCTTTCGATTGAATTCCCACATGAATGTGGTCCGAAATATTTGAAAGTAAAAACTTGTGATTATGCTTTCACCCCTCCGCTTGAATCCGGTGTTGCAACATATGTATACAATTTGATTGTTCCTGCCCCAACCCCAATTGAGAGATCGACCGGTCAGTCATTAGAATGTCCTCCTGGTGAGTATGGTTTTGGCTTTGATTTACTCTTTGATTCAGGCGTGACAAGTGCATCTGATTTTTATTGGACTGTTGATGGCTCTGAACCCGGTGTATCTGATACTACAATTAGAGGCTATCATGTCCCGATTAGAGAAAATGTGGTTGTAAAGGCTGTTTTTAGAATTCCTGATCCTGATGATATGGCAGTATGCGGTGAATTTTCAGCAGTGTTTGAAGGTGAGTATCTTGTCACGGAATTTTCTTGGCGGAGAGTTACAGATTTTCTGCTTTTTGATGGTACGGATATGAGATATCTGGATTTGGCGACTGATGTTGGAAGTGGTTTGATTGCTGCTAGCTATGTAAATGGAGTCTCAAATCAGGTAATGTTACTCGTTGCTGACTTGTTTAATGATGAGATGAATTTTTATGATAATGGATTTTACGCACAAGGTGATGGCTATAAGAAATTGTTTGTTGCAAATGGTATTCCATATCTTCTGCATTATCGCTCAAGTAACGATACTATCAATATTAAAGAGTTTGTGAATGGTAGCTGGAGAAATTTCAATGATGGTAGTTCAACTATTGTTCAAGAAAATGTTCAGGCTGTGTTTGTAGGAAATATTTATTCTTATGATGGTGATTTACGGATTGCATTGTTTTATAAGGACAAGACTACTGGTAATGCTTATTTGACATTGTACAGTGCTGATAGAGGGACATGGGTTTCGTCAACTTCCTTTGGTTCTGGGCTTGGTATCCGAGGCATAGCAACGCAATTTACTGAAGGAACTGAAGAACGAACTTTCTTGTCATACAGTCAGAATTTGGTGCTTGGTGATGGAACAACTGGTTCAGTTTGTAGGGTTTCGTATCTAGAAAGAGTTAATGGCGTTTTTGTAAAAGTTGATTTGCCTGATACCTATTCTGTTATTAATCAAAATTATAATAATAGATGTGAGATTGCTTTATCTCAAGTCACGGAAAATCTTCCGACAGTTTATGTTGCTTCCCAGCGATATAAATTTGTTGATTCTTTGTTAGTTGACTACACACAAAGATTGGATATTTATCGAAGAAATTTAGCAGATACAATGCCAGTATGGGAAAGTTTATATTTTAGAAATATTAATAATCATTATCAAGATGATTATTTTCTTGATTTGAGGATTCGTGTTGATGCTGGAAGTATGATTTATTACAGTTATGTCAGCCCAGGGGGCACTGATTATTCACCACAAATGAAATCTTATGTCTATAATGAAGTGGCTGGTGTCTTTAGCCAACCACTGGAATTGTTCTTTAATTATGGAATGGCACAGTCTCCATATTATCGTCCATGTACTGGTTGCGTTGGATATCCGACACCATTTGAAGAAAATATGACTGATTTTGAATTGTTTGGTGATATTCCAATTGCTTTGTATGTTGATGAGATGGAAGAGTCTATTTATACTCACCATTTTATGACATGGCGTGCCTTTCTACCAGGTGATGAATAATATAGTTTATTAATTAATTAAAATTCAACTGCTTAATATAGCGGTTTTTTTTTACTCCGAAATTATGGATAGATAAGGCAAACAACGAATATATGGTAATATTAGTTTTTCAATTTGTTTTGATGTGGTTTTCGTATATTTATAGTACAAAAAAACCGATCATAGTTATGATTCGGAAATTTAGATTTTTTTATTAGTTTTTGGAAAGATAGTCTTGCTGAAGAATCGGATTGATGGATTCGAAGATACGGCGTTCGTCAGCGGTGAGTTCACGCGACTGGCGGTAGTGCAGGTCATACAAGAGTGTCAACGATGTGTTAGAGTTGACTGGCTCAAACCAGAAAAGCTTGGTGCCGATTTGGCGGATCTTGTGATTCTGAAGCAGATTTTCCAGGGTGATCTTGTCCTGCTTGTATTCCTTACCGAGGAAATATTTGTATTCCGGGTTCAATTTGAATCTGGAGACATTTTTGCTGGTTTGGAGAATGCCATTTTCGTCAACATAGGGACCATAGTGATTATAGGATTTGTCAGGAGCATGTGAAGTGTATGAACTGATATATTGACGAATAATATGACCAGAAAGACTTCTCGGGTCAGTCATGCGACAGATATCGGACCAGATATCATTCCAGCCTCTACCAACTTGCTTGTCCAGCCAGTTGATCCAGTGGCTAAAATTGTTCGACGCAACCTGCTTGGTTTTTTCGGTGGAAAAAAGTCTGATTTCGCGAGTTCCATCATCATCAATCAGGACACGAACATTTGATCTGAAAATTCGACGCTGTGACCGATTACGATTACGACGATCAGATTTTGTAGAAGAATTTCTTGATGTTTTGAAGATTGAAGTATTGAGTCTGGTTCTTGTCTGCAATCGCATCTTGTCTGCCTCCTTGGTGGCCACTAAAATTAATGAAAGGAACGAGATTACATTATAGCAAATTTGGAGAAGTTTGTCAAGGGATTGGTGAAATGTTGGGGAAATAATGTTGGAAATAAGTTGGAAATATAGTTGGAAATATGTTGAAAATATGTTGGAAATAAAGTTGGAAATAAAGTAGTAAATTAAAACAAAAAACCGCTCACTTTGGTGAGTCGGTCTGGGCTCTTCACATGTTGGTGATGAGTTGCCTCGAGTTTGAGGCTAGGGTGGGATTACTTGGTCGAGACGCGGAGTTGGTCGATCTGGATCATCTCGGCTCGTTTTTGCTCGAGTCGAGCGAGTCCGACCAGGATCACCAGGCAGATTACTACTGCCATGATGATTTTGAGACTGCAGATCAGGGTTTTCATGGTTCGTCTGCTCCGTTGAGGTTAGTTGTTGGGGTTGTCGTTCAGCTCTTCCCAGAGCTCGAGTAAGTGTTGTTAAGTTTGCCGTGAAGTGCACTTAAGCGCTTGTTGATTGAAATGAACTATTTATATTATATCACATAATTGTGCAAAAGTCAATGGTTAGTGTTGTTTTTATACTAAAATTAGGTAAAAAGTTGGTGTTAAAATGTTGTTGAAATGAAATATTGGAAATATGTTGAAAATAGATTGAAATAGTGAAATATTGGATGAATATGATTGTGAAAATTGGTTTGATTTCCTTGACAAATCTCTAGAATACGATAAAATAATATAATATAACATATACTTGACAAATATTTATAATAGTGATATACTTTAATTAATAATAAATAGATTGAAAGTATAGCTTGTCAGCTTCTCATAATTGTTATGAATAATTCAGACAAACAATTAAGCTTTCAAAATTTCTTTTTATCTCTCTTGAATGAATTGTCAAAAAGAGAGCAAGAAGTCTTGAAAAAGCGTTATCAGCTTTCAGCTGATGTACCGGCAAAAAACACCTTGAAACAAATCGGTGATGTTTATGGTATTACAAGGGAGCGTGTACGACAGATTGAGAAAGAAGCAATTGGTAAACTTGTTATTCAGTCAAAAGCTGACAATTATCAATCTCAAATTAATGAATTTGAGAAAGCTTTGAAAAACTTTTTGGCGCAAAAAGGTGGAGTTGTTAGCGAAAATGATTTGATTGAAAATCATATCAGTCAGGTATATCATTTTGATGAGCTACATGTTAATTCATTTTTATTCACTATTGAAAATTTGATTAAGGGTGTTGAAAGAAATAATGAAAATCAAGATTATTATTCTTTCTGGCATGTGTCTGAAATTGAACAAGAATTAATTGAAAAAATTGTTAATGATATTGCTTCTGTTTTAACAACTCGAAAAACTGTTGTTTCTGAAGCAGATCTTCATAGTTTGATTGAAAATGAAGTTGTTGCTGAATTGCAACATGTTCATTTGGCAAATTTGGCTGAACAAACAGGCAAGAGTCTACTTGATTTTGCCAAATCTTATATTGAAGTTACAAAAAAAGTTGAAAAAAATATTTTGAATACATGGGGGTTAGCAGAATGGCCTGATGTCAGACCAAAGAAATTGTCTGATAAAATTCATTTGGTTTTTACAAAAGTTGAAAAACCACTTCATTTTCGAGATGTGGCTGAAATGATCAATACTTCAAATTTTGACAAAAAAACTATTTGCGCTGCAACTGTACACAATGAGCTTATTGCCAATGAAGGTTATGTCTTGATCGGACGAGGTATTTATGCCAAGAAAGATTGGGGCTATACACCTGGTACTGTGACAGATATTATTGTAAGAATTTTGAATGATGAATCAAGACCGATGAGTAAGGATGAGATTTATCAAGAGGTTTTGAAACAAAGACAAGTTAATCCATCAACAATCTATTTATCACTGATTAACAAGGATAAGTTTAATAAGGTTGAAGGCGGATTATTTGAACTAAATAAATAATATTTTTTATATATAAAAATGGCCCTGAAAAGGGCTGTTTTTTGTTTGGTTTTAGAGAGGTTAATATCCACGAATAACAAATCTGCTACAAATCTACAAATCCTTAATTTGCTGAAAGTGAATTGATGTGTGGATTGACTATTTTGTTTTATTTGTTGTTGTGCAAGTAAGTGGTAGTTTGTTACTTTTTGGCTCTCAAAAAAGTAACCAAAAAAGTGCTGGGGGCTTTGATTGCGACTGTTTAACAACCTATATATCGTTGATAATGGCAAAAAGCCCCAGACCTGCCTTCATCAAGATTACGGCAGGCAAGACCCGAGTCTTACCATGTTTGTGGGGCTTAAAATTAAAGTAAATTGTTGTTTTGCTAAAGTAAGTTTTTTTTGAGAATAAGTGATTGATTTCGCTTTGCGATTTCTTTTGACGCCAAAAGAAACAAAAGCGCTGGGGTTTTCTAATTGAATGCCTTTAAACACCCTTTTGTGCGCTCATGACAGCAACGAAAACCCCAGACCCCGGGATATTCATGTTCGATGCTTTTAATATGTCGTCTTGGTGGTGTTGTTTCTGCAAAAAGTCCCCATACCTGCCTTCATCAAGATTATGGCAGGCAAGACCCGATGCTTGGCATGTTTGTGGGATTTAATTGCAACTTGTGATGAGTTTGTGGGAAAAGGTGTTTTTGGGAATTGATATTTGTGGTATAATAAATTTAGATTAAGATAAAAATATTTGATAAAAGAATATTTAATTAAATCTTGACAAAATCACTTCAGATTTGGAGTCAGTTTTTTGGTATTATGCCATTTGATATAGAAATTACATTTGATTGGAGTTGGATTCATAGTTTAGGTACTAAACCTTTTTATGAATTGTTTTGGTTTTTCTTGATAAATGGAGGTTGGGTGGTTTTCGCCTTAGTTTGTGTCTGGGGTTTTTTGCTTATTTATAAGTTTCGCCAACAGGTGAAGTTTGGAGCAAAACAAAAATATGTTTTTCTAGCGATTGATATTCCTAGGCAGAATTTACAAACACCAAAGGCAGTAGAAAATATATTTTCTACAATTGCTGGTGCGCACACGCCACTTGAATGGGAAGAAAAATTTTTTAATGGTGCTTATCAAATTGGCTTTAGCTTTGAAATAGTAAGTATTGACGGCTTTGTTCAATTTATTGTCAGAACAGCGTCTCAATTTAGGGATATGGTAGAATCGGCTTTTTATGCCCAGTACCCAGACGCGGAGATTACCGAAGTCGAGGATTATTTGAAGGATATTGATGTGACTTTTCCTAATGATGAGTATAAAATTTGGGGTGCTGATTTGAAATTGTACAATAAAGATTTTTTCCCGATTAGGTCATATAAAGAATTTGAAAGTCCGATGACCAAAGATATAAAAGATCCGTTGACATCTCTACTCGAAGTAATGAATAAGTTGAAGACTGGTGAACAATTTTGGTTGCAGTATTTAGTTTGGCCGACTGATATTTCATGGACAAAAAGGGGAATAAATGAATTGAAAAAAATGTCAGGAAAATCAGTAGAAGAAAAGAGGACATGGGTTGATAAAACATTGGATGCCCCGCTGAATTTATTGGGTGAGATAAGTAGTCAACTCCTGGGTACTGGAGAAGCTGAAGAAAAAAAAGATGAAAAGTTGACTTTGCTTCCGCCTGATGATCAGAAGAGGGCAGAAGCTATTTTTCGTAAAATATCAAACATGGGTTTTGAGTGTAAAGTTCGAATGGTGTATTTTGGTCGAAAAGAAGTTTTTAATAAGGGTCTTGGTGTTTCTGGAACATTTGGTGCGATTAAGCAATATTCAGATTTATCTCTTAACGGTTTTAAGCCTGATAAAAATAAAACTGTAGCTAGATGGCCGTTTTTCAAAAATTTGAGACTTCATGAAAAAGAAAATAATATTTTTAGAGCCTACAAAGCTCGAACATCTGAAGCTGGTTGTGATAAATTTATTTTGACATCTGAAGAATTGGCATCGCTTTATCATTTTCCATATTTTGAAACTCAAGGACCGATTGTCAAAAGGGTTGAAAGCAAGAAGGCTTTGGCTCCGATTGGTTTGCCGGTGGAAGATGAGAGTCAAAATGGAAAAATTAAAGCAAGAGGTGTAAAAGCAATTAAAACAAAGAAAGTTCCTGTAGTTGAATATGAAGATGATTATTTTGAAAAAAGATTTGCCAAAGATAAAACCGGAAAAAATGATAAAAAAAGAAAAGAAAAAATACTGGAAGAACTAAAAGAACAAAAAGAAAAAAAATTACAGATTGAAAAAAGAATTAAGCATTCCAATAATTTTAATCAAGGTATAAATGATGATAATATTATTAATGTTTCTAAGGAAGAAACTCTGACGGCAGTTCAAAAACCTGAACCGCCTAAAAATTTACCATTTGCCTAATATGCAATTTTCGCCAAATCTAACTATTTTCGCAAAAACCGACTATCGTGGAGAAGGTAGGTCTTTTGGTATAAAGCCTGACGATCGAAGACGGCACATGTATGTTATTGGGAAAACAGGTATGGGAAAATCTGTGTTGATTGAGAATATGGTTTATAGTGATATTATGGCTGGAAATGGTTGCGCTTTGCTGGATCCGCATGGAGATTCAGTCGAAGCTATTTTGAAAGCTATCCCTTCACATCGAATTAATGATGTGGTTTATATTAATCCATCAGATTTGGATTTTCCTGTAGCATTCAATGTTTTGGAAAAAGTTGACCCTAAATATCGCCATTTGATTTCTTCGGGAATTGTTGGTGTGTTTAAAAAGTTGTGGGCTGATAGTTGGGGACCTCGACTCGAATATTTACTTCGAAATGCTCTTTTGGCTTTGCTTGATTATCCTGACAGTACTTTACTTGGTGTAAATAGAATGTTTGTTGATAAAGATTATAGAAAAAAAGTCGTGGCAAAAATAAAAGACCCGGTGGTGAAAGCCTTTTGGGAAGATGAATTTACAAAATATAATCAGTCATTTATGACTGAAGCCATAGCACCGATTCAAAATAAAGTTGGACAGTTTTTGTCAACATCATTGATTCGTAATTTGATTGGTCAAGTAAAATCAACTATTGATATGCGAAAGATAATGGATGAAAAGAAAATTTTGTTGGTTAACTTGGCTAAAGGAAGAATTGGTGAAGATGCATCAGCCATGATTGGAGCGATGATGATTACAAAAATTCAGCTAGCTGCCATGAGTCGTGTAGATATTCCGGAAAATGAAAGAAAAGATTTTTATCTTTATGTTGATGAGTTCCAGAATTTTTCTACTGAATCATTTGCCAATATTTTGTCTGAAGCTCGAAAATATAGATTGAATCTTATTGTCGGACACCAATATGTTGAACAGCTGGATGAAACTGTTTCAGCGGCGATTTTTGGTAATGTGGGAACATTTATTGTTTTTCGTGTTGGAGCAATAGATGCCGAGGTTTTGGCCAAAGAGTTTGATCCATTTTTTCTAGAACCTGATTTGGTAAATTTACCAAAATGGCATATATATCTAAAATTGATGATTGATGGTGTGGCTTCTGATCCATTTAGCGCAGCAACTCTGCCACCGATGGCAGTGCCGTCTGGCAATGAGGATAGTGTGATAAATGTTTCTCGCGAAAGATACAGCCGTCCAAGAGAAGAAGTTGAGGAGAAGATAACTCGTTGGAGTGGAGTGGAAACAGAAGATACAATTAAAAAGCTTGAAGAAAAATTAGAAGAGAAAAAAATCAGCAAAGTTGTTGACCGGAAAATTGATTTTTTGGCTGGATATAGTGGTAAGCTTTTTGAGGATGAGGTTGATGAAGCAATTGTTAATATTGATGAGGAAGCGGGCAAGGAGGAAGAGATTTTTGTAGTAAATTGTGTGTCTTGCGGAGCAAAAACCACAATTAACTTTAAACCCGATGGTGTGCGTCCAGTGTTTTGTAAAGATTGTTTGAAGGATTATCGTCGTCAACAAGCCAAGTCGCAGGATTTAGTTGAAAGTAAGAAGGAAATGGCAAATTTTGAAAATAAATTTAAATCTACTAGAGTGGTTGCACCTGTCGCAGTCCCAAGAAGAGTCGAGCCGATAAAAGTTGAACACCGACCAACAGTTAGACCGATGGCAGTAGAAGAAAATAAACCATTCAAAGAATTGTCATTAAAAGATGCTTTGTCTCAAAAAGTACAACCGATTTCTGGTCGTCGAAGTGTGCCGAAAATTAATTTTGATAGTGAAAGGTTGTAATAGTGAAAGATTGAAATAATTTTGGAAAAATGTTGAAATAGTGTAATAGTGTAATATTGAAATAATCTAATAGTGAAATAATGGAAAACATAAGACTACAAAAATATTTGGCAGAGGCAGGAATAGCTTCTCGGCGAACTGCCGAGTTGTTTATTTTACAAGGATTAGTTAAGGTTAATGGAGAGGTGGTGACTGAACTGGGTACAAAGGTCGGACAAGATGATTATGTTGAGTTTAAGGGTAGAGAAGTGGCTAAACCCGAGCCTAAAGTATATATTATATTTAATAAACCGGTTGGGGTGCTGTGTACAGTGAAAAAAGGTAAAGAAAAGGGAGAAACAATTTTGGATTATATAAAGGTGAAACAAAGAGTAGTTCCTGTCGGTAGGTTGGACAAGGATTCTAGTGGTTTACTTCTTGTTACAAATGATGGAGATTTAACCTTGAAATTAACTCATCCAAGATATGGTAAAGAAAAGGAATATTTAGTTGATGTGAACAGTGATATCACGAAAGAATTTTTGATAAAAATGCGGACTGGTGTTCTACTCGAAGAAGGGAAAACAACTCCAGCGGTTGTTCAGCAATTAGATAAAAGAAAATTTAAGATAATTTTGAAACAAGGCATGAATCGACAAATCAGACGAATGTGCGAGGAGCTTGGTTATCGAGTAAAGAAATTGCATCGGGTTCGAATAAATAAATTAGAATTAGGGAATTTAGGTTTTGGTTGCTGGAAATTTTTAAAAAATATTGATTTGGAAAAGTTGATATAATAAAAAACTCTCATTGTGATAAAGAGAGTTAGAATTGTGTACGAAGAGCATCTCCAAGTCCGAGTTTTGGGCGGTTGATAATTTCATTAGGAATTCCGAGATTTACAGCTAGATGGCGGAGTAAAGATTTTCTTGTGGTGTAAAAAATTCTTTGGAACATTGGAACTTTACTTAGTAGTTGAGACAGGGCAAGGTATGGTAGATAAACATCAATGTCGTATTGTCTGGCGAATTTATCGAGAATTGCAAGATGGTCAGGGATCAGTTTTTTCCACATATCCTCAAAAACAGCTTTACGAAGTTCATCCATAGGGAGAAAGGCTAAGGGAAGATGTTTTTCAGGATATTCATGTTGCCAGTAACCACCTTGGAGTTCATCAACAGCATCGCCGAGAATTAGGTGTTTGAGGTTTGCCTTTTTCATGGCAATACAAAGAAGTTCATATTTGTCTTCTCTTCGAGTGGAATCGAATTGTCCCAGTTGATTAAGCCACAGTTTTAGATGTTTAATCAAGGCAACAGCATGAAGTAAATCAGGGTGATCAAGGCTAGAAAAAATTGTAACGGGAATAATTGTTAGTCCAGCAGATTTTACAGCAATAGTCGTGAGAATAGATGAATCCAGTCCGCCACTAAGTCCGATTGCCAGAGTTTCGTATTTAGCTAGCTCGGCAATTTTTCTGAATGTTGCTATTAGTGCATTTTCTAATGCTTCGGGACTGATCATAAGATTGTGTTCACTATCAGGATGTACAACTTCAGTCTCTTCAACTACTCGTTTGAAATCTTCTGGGAAAATAATTCCAGACATGATGGTCTCTCCTTGCCTTGGTGGCAGTGAAGGTACTAAAGAATGATATTATCATAATTTTTATGAGAAGTAAAGTATAATAAATTAGAATTAGGGAAATTAGGTTTTGGTTGCTGGAAATTTTTAAAAAATATTGATTTGGGAAAGTTGATATAATGAAAACAAAAGTAAATGAAAAACAAATTAAACAAGAGTTGGAAAAATTTAACATAAAAAATGTTGGAAAAATTTTATTATTGGAAAATGTTGGGGCTGATAATTATCTGATTAATTGGGGTGAGAAAAAATATCTATTGCGGTTGAATGGTGATAAAAGTTCAATTTTTTTCAGAACAAAAAATGATGTTGCGTCAGAGATTGAAATTTTAAAAAAACTATTGAGTCAAGGAATTGAGGTGCCAGTGGTTTTGAGTGATAAGTTCGGAAAGCAATTAATTTCTATCGGAGGCAGAAATGGCTTTCTACGGAAATACATTGTTGGCTCTCAAAAAAGTAGCCCAAGTTTGGAAGAAATAGAACAGGCGGGTAAGATGCTGGGGAAGATGCATAAAGTTTTGCAAAACTGGAAATCGAAATATAAGAGGAAAGATTGGGGATTGGGAAATGTGAAAAAATTTTGGTTTGGAAATAAGAAAATAATTTTGAGTAGTAATTTTAAAAATAGAGAAAGTTTTGTCAAAAAATTTGAAGAAATTTTGTTGGATATTAAGCTACCAAATATTTTGCCGGCTGGCACGCTTCATGAAGATTTTGGTAAACGACATTTATTGTGGAAAAGCAAAAGAATTGCTGGTGTAATTGATTTTGATAGAGCCTATTATGGCCCATTAATTCTTGACTTAGGACAGGCTTTGCGTGGTTGGTGTTTTTCTAGGGATTGGAAAAAATGGAGTGCTAGAAAGGCTGAAGCATTTTTACGAGGTTATGAAAGCCAAAGAAAATTAACAAAGATTGAAAAGGCTTATCTGTCAGATGCTGTGAAGTTTGCCATGATTGAAAGAGCGCAGTCATTTTTATTGCGTGGGATAAAACAAAATAATAAAAATTGGATAAAATTTGCTGATCTGACAATTAATACTTTATTTTCTCAAATAGAAACTTATTTTGAAAAATAAAATCCCCAAGTTATTTTAGATTTGAGGATTTGAAATCAAAGGCCGGTCCTGATTTGGTCCATGTTGCTTGGATTACGATGTGAGGGTAGGCGGAAATTGCTAATAGATCTTTAGCCTGAAGTTTTTGGCTTCGATAAAAGTTTTTGTAAATTAGCTTTATAATCGGTAGGATATTTCTTGGATCAAATGGTTTTTGACTGCCTTTCCAACCATTAATTGTATCATAGTCGTATTTTCCTGATTTGAGCCATTGCACTGCCCGGCTGATTTGAAATAGAGTATGGTTTAGTCGATCGCAATAAAGATAGAGAATCAGATCGTAGGTAGCAAGTGGAAAAAGGCATTGAGATTCAATCGGACCATGTATATCTTCAATCAGATAAATGTTTGATTGTGAAAATTCCTCTGGTTTGATACAGCTTTGATCTATTGGATGTCGCAAATGTGCAAAATTATCAGCATCATAGTGTTTGACATTGAGATTTTGAAAAGAAAAGAACTGATACAACATTCTGCGTAGAGTACTTTTGCCGACAATACCAATACCGGTGATTAGGATTTTCATGGTGTTGTTCCTGTTCCTGTTGTTTCTAATAATATAATATAATTTAAATTTAGCAAGAAGTCAATATGAAAAAATTAATTATTGTTTGCTCATTAATTATTTTGTTTTTGCCAAGTAGTAGTTTTGCCCAAGATTATAGGCAAGAATACTTGGAAGCAGGATATGATTGGATATTGGATAACTTTTTAGTTAATTTTACAATAAATAATGATGCGACGGTTGATGTCCAGGAAGTTATTAAGGCAGACTTTCTGACTGAAAAACATGGTATTTATCGTTATATTCCGACAAAATATCGAGATAGTTTAGGGCTTAATTACGATTTGTATATTAATCTAATTTCTTTGACCGATGAAAATGGGCAGAGTTGGAATATAGCTGAATCAAGAAAAAGAAATCCATTTTATCTAAAAATCGGGGATGCTGATGTTACAATTTCCGGTCTGCAAACTTATATAATAAATTATAAAGTTGACCAAAGTATTAGATATTTTGATGATCATGATGAGTTTTATTGGAATGTAACTGGGTTTGATTGGGATACTGATATTTTGTCAGCTAAATCTAGGGTTGTTTTGCCAAGAGAATTTAAGCCTGATGAAATAAAATTAAATTGTTATTCCGGTGCTTTTGGTTCACAGGAACAAAAATGTAATTATTCATTTGTTGATAATCAAACAATTGAATTTGTTACGACTGATTTGCAACGAGCTGGACAGGATGATTTCACAATTGTGGTTTGGATGCCAAAGGGTATGGTTTACCAGCCAGCAGGTTGGGATTTAGTTTGGTTGTTTGTGAAGAATAATTGGGGTTTTGGTATTTTTGTTCCAATATTTTTATTGATGTATTTAATTTGGCAAAAAAAAGGTAAAGATCCGAAATTTGATAAAACAATAATTGTTCAATATACTGAAAATGCTGAATTGTCGCCAATTGTGGCAGACATACTGCTTCGCGATGGAGATGTTGGCAACAAAAGTATTTCAGCAGAAATTGTTTATTTGGCGTCTCATGGTTATTTGAAAATTCAAGAAATTTTAAAAGAAAAATCAAACAAGGTTAAGGATTATGAATTTATTCAAATGAAAAAACCTGATGATAAATTGAAAAAATTCCAAAAAATATTACTTCAGAGAATATTCAGTCATGGTGAAGATGGAAAAGTGGTAATTGGTGAAGACTTGGTTGATACCTTTTATCAGGATATAACTAAAATAAAGTCAGAAGTTAGAATTTATATCAATAAATATTATTCAACCAGTCCGACTTGGAAATTTGTTTTTTTAATAATTGGGGGATTATTAATGGTTCCAGTTTTCTACGCTGGTTATGATTTGGGAAGAATGGATATTCTGATTGGATTGATTTTGTCAATTATAATTGTTGTTGGTTTTGGTTGGTTTATGGCGAAGAAAACTTCAGCTGGACAGGAAATGGCTTGGCAGGCGGCAGGCTTGGAACAGTTTATTGAAGTTACTGACAAAGATCGAGCCAAGTTTTATGAGGATAAAAATATTTTTGAAAAAGCTCTGCCATATGCTATGGTATTTGGTCTGGCAAAAAAGTGGGGTAAGGCTTTTGAAGGAATTTATACAAAGCAACCTGATTGGTATTCTGGTGCGAGTATAGCCACTTTTAATGCAGCATCATTTGCGGATTCTATTGACAGTTTTGCTGGTTCTAGTTCAGTGGGACTTGGGTCTGTTTCTGGTTCTGGAATGAGTGGCGGTAGTTCTGGTGGTGGTGGTGGCGGTGGTGGTGGCGGTGGATGGTAAATCGGTTGTTAATGTGCTTGATATTGGAGTTATTTGTTAAATGGTTGTTGTGTTAGTATTTGTAATACATGAAAATATATGTTTGTCATATTAAGTTTGGATGCTTCGAAGAGATCTAGAGATGATGAAAATAGTATTTGGAGATCCTGAAATCCATCTTCGTTAAAACTTCCGACTACGCTCTTTTGGGAGCTTCGACGGACAAGTCGATGGACAAGCAAGTTCAGGATG
>Ga0156689_17_pt6 | contig 2497 bp, 3 predicted proteins | sample RifOxyC2_FD_112019 | JGI IMG/M metagenome (GOLD analysis project Ga0156689, IMG submission 112019) | Candidatus Falkowbacteria bacterium RIFOXYC2_FULL_36_12
TACGACCCGTCCTCGCCGCGCGTCTCCTCGAAGGAGACATCGCAGCCGAGCTGGCAGGTGTAGATGTCGCCGGCGCCGACGGAGCTGGCCTCGGGGTAGAGCTCGCAGAGCTCCACCTCCGAGCAGTCGTCGTCGCTCAAGCACTTGTCGAGGTCCACGTTGACCGTGGACACGGTCCCCGTGACGGGGACCGGGTCGTCGAAGACGACCCGACGCGAGTCGTGGATTTCGTTACCGCAGGCGTTGAGGGTGAGGGTGGCGAACAGGGCGAACAGGGTGGCGAGGGTGAGCAACATGCTCTTCATGAGAGCCTCCGTGATTCCAGGCTTAACAGCCTATCAGTTGTTGTTCCCTTTCAAAGATCAATTGATAAATTCAAGTTAATTGAAGTTACTGGTTGAGCTTTGAATGTTTTTTTATACCCTGAAATAAATTCAGGGTGACAAATACTTAAGTTGTAAAAATCCTTTCCCAGCGGTGAAGAAATCAAATTGTTTTGACTTCTCCACCGCGTGGGTTGCGCTGTTGCGCGTTGATGTTGTTGTTCGTGCCGAAGCCGTCAGCGTCGGGTGCCGTCCGAGACGCGAACCGTCCCGGTCAGCTCGGTGTCACCGTCACAGTGTCCGGTGCCACAGACGACACCGACCACGATGGCGGTCAGGACCACCGCACCGACTCCCAACCCGATGCCCCACTTGGCACCGGTCGAGAGACCCTCCTCCTGCTTGTCCTGCAAGCGGAGAACCTGGTGCTCGGTGAGCTCCATGGGGGGCACTCCGGGATCCGTGGTCAGGAAGAGCGAACGCTCGGTGACCAGGCAGTGCTCACCGACAGGGCAGACTGGGGGGCGCGCGGACTCGGTTTCGACCACCTCGGTGGCCTCGACCGATCCGGGGACGACGACGACCGTGTGGTCGATGGTCGTGCCGGCGGGGGTGGGCGCGGGGTTGGCGAGGGTGGTGAGGGTGAAAGAGAACATCCCGAACATGGCCACGATGGAAGCGATACGCTTCATGGTGTTCCTCCGGCATGGGTTTGCGAACTTGTGACGAACTTCTTGGACTTAGGTCCAATTGCTGTTATTCTAGCTTTATCTATAATTTAAACTGGCTTATTTTAGCTAAATTTCACAGCAATTATACCTAATTCTTGTATTTTTAATGTTTAACAGAGTATTATAGCATAGATTTAATAATAAGTCAATAGTGGTGAAATATAGATGAAAATGTCAAGCGAGTACAGAATACAGCAAGTACAGCGAGTACAGTTGGATGAGTGAAGGCTATGAAAAATATTTTAAATTGAAAACTTCCCAGGACAGTTGTCGTGGGAAGTTTTGTTTTTTCGAACTTGAGTTTGGCGTGATTCACGCCGATGTGTTGGGGAACGGTGCGCGCGTTGACCTGGGTCAACGACGCGGTGGGAAGTAGGTCGTCCTGGTGCGGACGACGATGATTCCGGCGGCATTGGGTGGTGCGGTGAAGTGGGTCACCTTGGACCCGTCGGGTGTGAAGGTGGCTACCTCCACATCCACCGCGGGGGTGGAAGCGGGGGTGTCGTCCACTCGGATCTTCGGGAGGGGCGGGAGCTTGGCCGTGCGCTTGAGGCGCTTGGCCTTCTTCGGCGGGGTGGGCGGCTCGGGCGTACCCTCGGCGACGCAGTCGTCGCCGGGGCATGGTTCGACGGGGACGAAGACCACTTCGCAGTGGCCGTCGTCCGTGCAGTCGACTCCGTCGGCGCCCTTGCAGTCCTCGGCGTCGCACTGGAGGTCGCCGTTGACGTCCTCCTCGGCGTCGCACTCGTTGTTGTGGTTCATGTCCCAGCAGTTGATGCCGGGTGTGCCCTTGGGGCCGGGGGAGTTTTTGATGTTTTCGACCACCCGCTGGTCGGCCCAGCGGGTGTAGAGGTGCTGCCCCCCCAGTAGGAGGAGCGTCACGGCCGCGACGGCGGCCAAGAAGAACAGCGACCTGCGCACATTCGGGTTCATGATGGACCCCTTCCAGGCTTCCAGCCTATGGTTGTCTCTGTCTGACTCTATTCAAGGATCAATTGATAAGTTCAAATAAATTGAATTTACGGATTGAAGCTTGATTTTGTTGTAGTTTTTAGTCTAATTTATGCTGTTTTGTAGTGAACTTAATATCTTCCAGTACTATATTCCCAGCTTGACTAAGTATTATAGCATAGATTTAATAATAAGTCAATAGTGGATGGTGGAGTTGGAAATAAGTTTGTTGATTACGCAATACCTACGGAATGACAGTTGAGTAAGTGAATGAATTAAAGCCCTTGTAAAATGAAAACTTCCCAGGACAGTTGTCATGGGAAGTTTTGTTTTTTTGAACTTGGTTTTTTTGGCGTTGAATCACGACAGGACAGAAGTGGACTTCTTCCCTACAGGGGGAAGAAGGCGATCCAGGCGCCGATGATCGTGCCGAGCATGACCATGCCCACGACGATCTTGTAGGTGTTGTCCTTCAGGGGCTCGTCGTACGGA
>Ga0156689_12_pt3 | contig 1437 bp, 1 predicted proteins | sample RifOxyC2_FD_112019 | JGI IMG/M metagenome (GOLD analysis project Ga0156689, IMG submission 112019) | Candidatus Falkowbacteria bacterium RIFOXYC2_FULL_36_12
ACACCAGGACAGTATCCTTTTTACATTTCTTAGTAAAAGTTAAATCAATCATTGACCCAACATTCTCAACCCTATTTTTGGTTTCTCTTATAAATTGTGGCGTACCTTGAGTAAAAATTCTATTAGAAAAAAGATGCCCCAGTAGTTGTCTGTCATCTGGCATCATCCTGCAAATTATTTTTATTCCTTGGTTTGAATCCAGACGTTTCAATGAGGCAAATTTTTTTAAAACCTGCTTTTTATTTTTCCATATCCAAAAACGACTCATGCTGTCAGCATAAAAAACAGGAATATTGCTTTTCTTCCCCATGAACGCCAAAAATGGATCCATTACCGATATCACGGCATCATAATTTTTAAAGTCTATTTTTAGGTAATCTTTGTTCGATTTTACACAAAAAACGTTGATAAAATATCCTGTCTTTTTGCAAAAATCAAAAGATGTGTCTGCGCCGACAAAATCCACCAATGCACCCCGTTTTTTTAGTTCATGTCCAATAGCAGACGCTTTTCCTGCTGGTCCATAAGCCCATGATTGAGCGCCAATCAGAATTTTAGTTTTTCTATATTTTTTATACTGGGTCGGGATAGTTGAATTAGCGAACATATCGGGTGGGGTAAGTAAAAAATAATGAAATTAAGATAAATCGTTTTCGTAGCGGAGCGGAGAGAACACCTTATCCCCTCTATAATTAAAGAAAAAGAAATTTGAAAATTTTTTAAAACAATTGGGCGATAGCCCAAAAAAGAAAAGGAATATTTCGGCTCACAGTGGATAGGCATATTCATTCGTATAATACGCTAAAATAGCGGAATATGTCCACTGATGAATAATAGGGGTGGTGTGTTGAGGTACCGGCGGGAATCGAACCCACGAATAAAGGTTTTGCAGACCTCTGCCTTACCGCTTGGCTACGGTACCGACTAGCCATTAGACTATCATGATATTTGGAGGTTTTCAAGTATGGCCCTTGACAAAAAATGTCAGCTTGGTAATATCTCATAATATCCAACCTGGTCAGAGACTGGTGTTAGCATCGGTCGCTGGACGGGCTGGATCTATGGTGGTCAGGTTCCGACTCCTTCATCTATTTGGTGGTAAACCGCGTAAGTGGTTAATCACAGAAAAGTGGATGGTGGGGTCGCGGCTGTTTCAGCCAAAGAACCGAGTTTTGTCCCCCTGAATTCATGGAGGAACCTTTCAGGGTGTGATCACTGTAGTGATGGACGTCTTCTGCCAACAGGAGGGAGGGAAATGGCAAGACTTCTGTCATTGCTCATGTTCCTGGCGGCCCTTCTGGCGGTCTCGGTGCCTGCCTCGGCGCGTGTCACAAGCGACGCGCACTACCAGCAGTCCTTGATCGTTGAAGCGGTCGCCACCGTCCTCGAGGCTGAGGAGTGCTCTCGCGCTCCCCCGTCTCTGGACGTCGTCTGCCT